>Ga0210031_1000170_pt1 | contig 35708 bp, 37 predicted proteins | sample CryGeyCG2014_080_FD_185455 | JGI IMG/M metagenome (GOLD analysis project Ga0210031, IMG submission 185455) | Groundwater microbial communities from aquifer - Crystal Geyser CG03_land_8/20/14_0.80 (SPAdes) (version 2) | ecosystem: Environmental > Aquatic > Deep subsurface > Groundwater | place... | reverse complement strand
GGAAGGGTGCAGGAGTGGTTTAACTGGCGGTCCTGGAAAGACCGTATACCGCAAGGTATCGCGAGTTCGAATCTCGCCCCTTCCGCCAATTTATACACGACGAGTTTTCTGTTTCGTCCCGCCTCTGGCGGGGCGAGGCAATCCCGCTTAGCGGGACCCAAAATCCTAATTCTGAAAAATGGCGGTGCCTTTGGCGGAAATGGTTGTTTAGCTATGAGGATAAAATTATTGTATAATTAAACAAAGGTCGAGTAATTAAAACTTGGGTTGTTTTATGAAAAAGATTGCTGTTTCTTTAATTGTTTTGGCAATGATGGCATTTGGGACAGTTGGTTTATTAGCGGCGCAGAAGCCGACTATTTTGCCTGTTAAGCCTGGACAGAATATTTTAGATGAGGTTAAGCAAAAAGCCGGAATGACAAAAGAGGAATTTGGGGCTAAAAGAGCAGAATTAAAAAATTTAATGGAACAGAAACAGACCGAATTGCGCAGTCAGATTGAAACCAAGAGAGAACAGTTGAAATCTCAAATTGAGGCCAAAAGAGCAGAATTAAAAACTCGTTTGGCAAAAATTAAAGATGAGAATAAAAGGCAGATTGTTGAAAGAATTCATAATCAGGTTATTGAGTTGAATAAACGAATGACCGACCACTTTTTAAATGTTCTGGAAAAATTAGAGAAAATTTTGGAAAGAATTTCCAGCCGGACTGCTAAAGCTGAAGCCAATGGCCAAGATATTAACGCGGTAAAAGCCGCGATTACTGAAGCCACTAATGCTATTGTTGCTAGCAGGACCGCGATTCAGAACCAAGCCACTAAAATCTATGTGCCAACTATTAATACTGAAAATACCTTAAAGACCGATGTGGGGAAAATTCGACAAGCGCTTTATAATGATTTAATGGCGGTTCAAAAAACCGTCAAAGCTGTTCAAGAGGCAGTTAGAAAAGCGGCGACGACTTTGGCTCAGATTCCGAAAGTTGATGAATTAGAAATTGCCACTTCAACAGCGCCGGCCTCAGAAGGAACAACGACCCAGCCAATCCAATAATAAAATATGGATCAAAACATTGAACCAAAAATTGAACCAGAGAAAAAAATTAATACAAAAAATATCATTATTTCAGTTATTGTTGGCCTGATAGTTATTTTGATTCTTTTGGGCATTTGGTATTGGTTGAGTCAGAGGAGTGTTGCTCCGGTCGTAGCGCCAATTTTTCAGCCAACGAAAACACCAGTCCAGCCGCCAGCGGCTGTTCAGCCAATTTCACCAAAAGAGGATTCTGTTTCCGCGATTAATCAGGAATTGAATAGTATTGATACTGGTAATTTAGACCAAGAATTTCAAGCCATTAATGCTGATTTGAATTCTCTGTAAACGGCATTGCGATTGTGAAAAATAGAAAAGCCCCAGGAATTGGGGCTTTTCTAAAACCGGTTTTTGATATACGCTTGTTTATGAAGGGATGATAATAAATAAAGATAATTATGCGAAAATTAAAACCCGTTAGAAGTAATCCAGCCGAGGTGAATGCCGGTCTACAAGCAGACCGGACTTCTAACGGGTTAAATCGGGAAGAATTTGAGAAAATTGTCGTGGAAGGAATAGAAGCGATTCCGAAAAAGTTTTTGCGGAAATTGGATAATGTGGCGATTGTTATTGAGGATAAACCGACGCCAGTCCAAAAAAAGAAACTAAACCCCTACACCAATACCATTGGTGTGGGGGTAAACATTCATCCGGGCTGGACGCTTTTCGGTTTATACGAAGGCGTGCCGCAGTTGGAACGGGGAGCGAACTACAGCGCGGCGCTTTCAGACAAAATAACTATCTTCCAAAAGCCGATTGAGGAAGAAGCGGCTAATGAAAAAGATTTGAAAGAAATAGTAAAAAATACCATCTGGCACGAAATTGCCCACCATTTCGGGATGGACGAAGCCCGGGTGCGTCAGGCCGAAATCAAAAGGCGGAAAATTTTGCGGCAACGGGAGAAAATCATCCACCGCGACCCGAAGGAGACTGAGGTAAAATCCATTGTTTTCTGATATAATCATTTAAAGGTTGCCTAATAAAAAATATCAATATGGGAAATAATAAAATTCTTTACGTTGTCATTGTGCTCTTAATTGCTGTGATTGTCGGCGGTGGAATCTATTTTATTTTGAATAAACAAGGGGCAAAAACAGAACCTACAAGTCAGCCGCCAACAGCTCCTGCTCCACAGCCGCCAGTTGCCGGTCAAACGCCGGTCGCGCCAATAAACCAAACCCTTTCAGAGCAACCGAATCAGGCAAAATTTAACGAGTATCTGACTAAAGCCAACTTGGGGAAACTTCCGGCAAACGAGAAATTTAATCCTTTTAAAGTCGTAGCGACAACGGTGTTTACGAGCGCTGACCAATTCTGTACCTCGCTGGAGATAAAAAAGACAATACCTTCTGGTAGTTTTAGCGTGGCTATCTATGATACTGTTAAAAAAGATTATCTTCAGTCTAAAACTGTTTTTCCGGTAGAGTTGAAAAAAGGAGGTAGTACTGGTTGTAGCGGCGTCGTAGATCAACCGGCGGGAAAATACGAATACAAAATTTACATTGACGATGTTTTGGCTGTAGTTTTGCCGTACGAGATAAAATAGCAACAAGACCAGGTTCTTTAAACCCGTCTCTCTGTGTTTAGGAATTCAAACAGCCGCGCCAAATCGGCTGTTTTTTGCGGAAAAATTTCGATTGGTTAACTTTGGCGGGATTTTTATTCGTCAAAGCCGTTAAAAAAAGATAATGGAGGTATAAAATGTGGGGTTGATATATGTCAACCATTGACTTATTGGTTGACGAAAATTATCATTTAAATATATTAAATGTATGGATAAAAAGTTTCTTTCTACAACTGAGGTGGCGTTGCTCTTGGGCATCAGCCGGCAGGCAGTTTTCAAAAAAATAAAGTCCGGCCAAATTAAAGCCCGAAAATCTGGCCGCCATTTTGCAATTAGCAGAAAAGATTTGGCCGAAACCTTAAGCGGTACCATAGCCAAGGCCATGAAAAAGGAAATGGAAAGAGCTGCTTTGAGGGTGGTAGAAAAATATAGCGATATCGTAAAATCATTAGGAGAAGAATAACTCTCGTCAACTATTTTAAATTTGGTTGACAAGAAAAAAACAAGGGAGAGAAGAAAAATAGATTAAATAGTTATGACGAAAATCAAAGATTTACTATCCCACCGGAAAGTGAAACAATGGATGGAAATAAATCGGCTACCCCCCGCGACCCGAAGGAGATTTTGAAGGGGATTCAAATAAAAAATGAAAAAATCGGCTAATTTCTTTATTTTTTGGCTATTTTCCTCAGCCTTTGGGTTGAGGATTTTTTGTGGTAGGATTATAATATAGAATATGCCAATTACAAAAATAGCCACATTCGTAGCACCACAAATTAAAATCTCTAAACCCTTTGAAACATCTCTTAATGGCGTTGATTTATCTTTTGCAAATATTAAGGAATACGAACGAACAAAACATGTTCACAGATTACATCCTTATCTTGGGAAATTTATTCCTCAATTGGTAGAAGTATTTTTACGCAGTTATTTTAAAAAAGGCGATTCAATTCTTGACCCCTTTATGGGGTCGGGGACAACTTTAATTGAGGCAAATGTGTTGGGCATGCATTCTGCCGGCGTTGAAATTTCGCTATTTAATTGTTTAATAGCTGATATTAAAACCAAAAAATATGATATACCCTTAGTTGAAAAAGAAATAAAAGATATTCTTTTTAAGACAAAGGAATATAGTAATTGGTTGGCACAGGGGCAAAAACAGGCCACTTTTTTGCAAAAATCTTTTAAAAAATATAAAACTGACAGCGAATATCTTAATAAATGGTTATCAAACAGAGCCTTACAGGAAATATTATTTTATAATGGTCAGATTGAAAATTATCAGAATCAAGACATTCTTAAAATTATTTTAAGTCGGGCAACAAGGAGTGCTCGTTTAATACCGCATTATGATCTGGCTAGACCATCAAAGCCGGTTCGCGGGAAATATTATTGCATAAAACACAGACGGTACTGCGAGCCAATTAATGAAGCAATAAAATTTATAAATAGATATAGTTGGGATACCATCAGAAGAATTAAAGAATTTGAAAACATAAGGACAAATGCTCATATAAAAATAATTCAGGGAGATTCGAGAGAGATTGATTTTAACAGGATCGAAGGGTACAAAGGCGGGAAATTTGATGGGATTTTTACCTCACCGCCGTATGTTGGCCTGATAGATTATCACGACCAACATCGCTATGCTTACGAACTTTTTGGATTTAATGACAACGGCCTTAAAGAAATCGGCCCAGCTTCAAGAGGTAGAAGTCGTGAAGCCAAAAAAGAATATAAAAATGACATTATTGCCGTATTTCAAAATATGAACCGGTTTTTAAAACCGAAAGCAAAAATTTTTGTTGTAGTTAACGATAGAGATAATCTTTATCCGGAAGTTGCCTCAGCCTGCGGTTATGAAATTGAAAAAGTTTTTCACAGGCCCGTTTTAATGAGAACAGAACGTGATAACACGCGTTTTTCAGAAAGTATTTATTATTTTATAAAACGATAATATGGCATTATCTTTAAAAACAAAAAATGAAATTAGCCAGCTCCTTATCGAAGCAGTTGAGAATAAATTAAAAGAGTACAAACCAGAAACTGCTTATGCTCCTTTTCACCATCGATTACTTGGTAAAGACAGATATGCCATGTTTTCTTTTATTCAATCAATGAATACTACTTTCGGAATGTCTATTTGGGAGCAGGTTGCAGTGATATTATCCAGGGGAGCTAATTATAAAGCCGATAGACAATATAAATTACTCGGTGAAATAGATAATGATACTGACGCATTTATTAGAGATACTCATCATAAATTAAGAGAAGGGAAAATAACGGTCAATAAAGAAAAAGAAATTGAGCAAATTAGAAAAAGAATAAAGAAAGGCAAAGCAAATGAAGATCCCGATTCAATTGTGGATTTATTTATAAATATTAAAGGCGTAGAGAATTACTTCGATATTACCAGTGTTAAATCCAACATAAAAGAATTTGTCGCATTGAAGCTTAAATTACTAAGATGGACTGCATTAAGATTGAGTCAAGATAATAATGCCACTGTCTTTACTAGACTTGCAATAGCATATAACCCTTATTATCCCGAACCATATGAACGTTGGACATTAAAAGGATTATATGACTTAGCAAGAGGAGAAATTTTGGTAGGCGAGGAATTTTGGAATTTTGTTGCTGGCGATGATATTTATAAAGATTTGCTTGATGTTTTTCAGGAAGCGGGTGAAAAATTAAGGCCGAAAATTGATAAAAGATTTACCAAGTTCAGAAAAGTTTAGTTTTTTATTTTTAAAATTTCTCCGCAGACTGCCGGAGGAAATAAAAATTGTGAAAGATAAAAAAACCACCCTCCGCGACCCGAAGGAGATTTTATAAATTTCAAAATATTTTAAAAAATGACTAATACTATCAAAGATGGTCCATTTTGTGTAGATTGTAGAGCAAGAAAAGAATCTAGATTTTGTGTGAATTGTCAAAAGGAGACATCTAATTTATTTCAAGTTCAGATAATAGAGACCATGAGGGCCCGAGAATCTATTGGAATAAAACAAAAGCGCCAAGGGTTTAAAGGTTTTATTAAGAAAATTTTTCAAGGATTTAAACCAAGTGGCGATCCACAACTATCCCAAGGCGTTGATGTTCAAATGATAGTTGATAAAGAAAAAAATGAATATCACCACATAGTTAAAAATAATTTAACAGGTAAAATATTACACGAAGAACACGAAAAGCTGACCGAACATAAACCTAAAAAATAGAAACTACGACTTAGCCAACAAAAAATTAGGCCGATAAATAAACATTCCAACATTCTATAGAATGTTAGAATGTTGTAATATGATACGGAAAGGATTATAATTTTTTAACGTGAAAACACCAAAACAGTTAGAACGATATTTTAAGGGTGCGGCAAATCATTGGCGAATCGCCATTTTACTTGCCGTTGAGAAAAACGAAGGAATCACAGTAGAAGGGATTGCCGAGGAACTTGATGCCGACTTTAAAAATATTTCTCAGCACACTCGCCGACTGGTTCAAGCCGGTCTTTTGAATAAAAAGTACCGAGGCCGCCAGGTAGCCCACTCTCTTTCACCCTACGGCAAATCCTTCCTCAGGTTCATGAGAACATTCCAACATTCTATAGAATGTTAGAATATATATGAGGTGGCCAACAAAAAATTAGGCGAATAAATTTATGACTATTTTATGACTCAGGAAGAAGCATTAGAAATATTGAAAGCCGGGCACAATGTGTATTTGACCGGAGCAGCGGGAACAGGGAAAACATATTTGCTTAACGAGTATATCCAATTTTTAAAAGCAGAAAAAATCGGCGTGGCTGTAACCGCTTCTACCGGCATTGCTGCAACTCATCTGGCTGGACTTACGATTCATTCTTGGGCAGGGATCGGAGTTGAACGTTTTGCCTCGGACGTGGATATAAAAATGATGGCTGCTAATCGCAGAGTGGCTAAGCGATTTGCAGAAACCGATGTGCTTATTATCGATGAAATTTCCATGCTTGACGCCGACCGCCTAAATTTAGTTGAAAGGGTAGCGAGGATAGCTAAAGGAAATTGGAAACCTTTTGGCGGGATACAAATAGTGCTCTGCGGAGATTTTTTTCAACTTCCACCGGTGGCTAAGGAAGGCGAGCCTCCGCCGCGGTTTGCCTATCATTCCTCGGCTTGGAAAGAATTAGATTTAAAAATTTGTTATTTACATGAACAGTATCGGCAAGGGGACCAAAAATTTTTCAATATTCTCAATGCAATTAGGCAAGCCAGAGTAGATAATTTTGTGATATCAAACCTTCAGGCGCGACGGAATGCAAAACTCGCCAATAAGGAAGTCACCAAACTTTACTCGCACAATGTGGATGTGGATGCAGAGAATATCAAAGAACTTAACCGACTTCCCGGAAAAGAAATGCATTATAAAATGGAAGCATCAGGCGTTCCCGCAATTGTAAAATTACTTAAAGGCGGATGTCTGGCGCCGGAAATTTTAACGGTTAAAAAAGGCGCTAAAGTAATGTTTGTAAAAAATAATTTTGAGAAGGGATATGTGAATGGAACACTCGGCAGCGTAGTCGGTTTTAATGATTGGGGATATCCAATAGTCGCTACCTTTAATGGCCAAGAGATTAGCGCTTCGCCGGAGACATGGAATGTTGAGGAAAACGGCAAGGTGCTTGCCAAAATTACCCAAGTCCCTTTGAGACTTGCCTGGGCTATTACTATTCACAAAAGCCAGGGGATGACGCTTGACGCGGCAGAAATCAATCTCGCGGAGGCGTTTGAAAAAGGCATGGGATATGTGGCTCTTTCGCGGGTCCGCTCCCTTAATGGCATAAAATTGATTGACTTTAATGAAATGGCGTTGCAAGTGCATCCGGAAATTTTAGCCTACGATAAAGAATTGCAACAGCGTTCAGAGGAAGCGAGACTAAAGTTTTATTCTTTACCAAGTAAGTACAAAAAATTCAAAACAGAAGGAAATGTAAAGGCCTACTCTGTGAATGAAATCAGAAAATTCTACCCAGCGGCTTATCAGAAATGGTCCTTAGAAGAAGAGAGAAATCTTGTTGATAGTTTTAAAGAAGGTGCGAAGATAAAAGTAATTGCTAAGAATCTGGGGAGAAAAAGCGGCGCTATCCGCTCGCGTCTAAAAAAGTTGGGATTAATAAAAAATCAGCGGTTCGAAAAATAAAACATCTAACACCTTTAATATTTAATAAACATTCTAACATTCTATAGAATGTTAGAATGTCATTGTAAGAAAATTATGGCAAAGAAAAAGTTGATTAGAATTAAAGCAACCTATCTCAGTAAAGACCTTCAGCAAATATTAGGAAAAAAGAAAGAGGTATTTCAAGTTCCCCAAGGTTTTAGATCGGGTGATTTTTTTGATTTTCTTCAAGAACGCTATCAGGAGATATTTAAAAAGTTTGGCCCGGGTTATTTGGGATTTGTTTTAAATGGACAAAAGCCTCATGTTCTTACTTTATTAAAAGATGGCGATCATTATAAGTTTATTACCTGGACCGCTAAAGAAATTTTAGAAGATGAATTTGCTAAACATCTTAAAGAAAAAGGGGCGATTATAGAACTGCCAAAAGGAAAATTTAAAATGCCGAAGTGGATGGGATGTACTTGGCGCCGGGTTGCTTGTGGTAAAGACGATTGTCTAATCTGTGGCCGGATTAAGAGAGATCGACAAAAACATATTGAGCAAGGAGAAGACCCTGATGATATGAAATCGGTTTTTGAGGATGTAGATAGAAATTTTAAAGAAGTTTTAAAAATGATAAAGAAGGATTGTGAAACTTATGGAATTGAATTAACTAATATTGAAAATATTAAAGAGCCGCCAGAACCAGAAGAATTTCCTCTTTATAGAGAAATTGACGATTGGCGTGATAAAGTGATAGCGTTATTGGGGGAGGCGTATGAAACTGAAGAACTTTGGGTAGAAACCGAAGCGGCGGCTGATTTATCTTGGTATAAAGATACGATAGCCGCCAAAATCTATAGACAACTTATCAATAAATGGCATATCGAGCAGGGAGATGAATACGGCGACTTTGATTATAAATACACAAAATATGTTCTTGGCGAATGTTTAAAAATTCTAAAAAAATCTCTCAATGAATTGATTTTGCTTCAATCTCTTCAAAAAGCGGATTTAATAGTGACTTTAGCGCGTCTTTTAGAAATTGAGAAAAAGATTTTAAAGACATTAGATAGCCAAAATTTAGGCTGAACTTAGCCACCAAAAAATTAGGCGATTAAATTTATAAGTCAAAAAAGAGTTTTTATAATTCACGGTTGGGGCGGTTTTCTTGACGAGCCTTTACAATATGAAAATTTTTATCAAGGCGAAACCGAATTCTAAAAAAGGATTTGTGGTAAAAGTCAGTGAGACGAATTTAATAGTCGCGGTAAAAGAACCGCCGGTCAAGGGCCGCGCTAATGCCGCTATTCAAAAAGCGTTAGCGGAATATTTTAAAGTTTCGTTATCGCGGATTGTTCTTGTTTCTGGATTTTCTTCAAAAAATAAAATATTTGAAATTAAAGAAATTAAAGAATAAAATAAAAAAATGAATATTTTCCAAAAAATCATCATATTTATTATTGGATTTTCCGGGGTTTTTTATTTTGTACGGACGAGCGATTATTATAATAGTAAAATCCTGCTTGCGGATTTAGGCGGAATACCGTGGCTTTATTCCACCATCGGCGTGATTTTTTCAATTATTGCCGCCTTTGCAATTCAGAAAGAATGGGACAATTGGAATAATCTTGTTGAGGCGGTTAAAAATGAAGTTGATTCGCTGGAAGAACTTTGGATTTGGGCAGAACGTCTGCCGGAAAATATCGGCAAAAAAATAAAAGAATTAATTATTGAGTATATTAAAGTTGTCATAAACGAAGGATGGCAGAAAAGCGAGAGGGGGGAAAGAAGCGAAGCGGCTGAGCGAACAATTTTATCACTCCGTTATACCTTTCTTGATGTTTCACAAAGTAATTCCCAGCTGCTTCGCGGTTCTTCATTACCTCTCGCCGGTCTTTTAAGATGCAGGAAGAGACGTCTTCATTTCAGCGCTCGTTATATGCCGAATATTTTGCGATATACTTTGGTTTTTTCAATGTGTCTTCTTATTTTTCTTTCGCTTCTTGTCGGCATCAAAAATATATGGCTTGATTATATCTTTACCTTGAGCATCGCAATGCTTGTTTATATCATTTATACAGTCGTCATTGATCTTAACTATCCTCTTCGGCCCGGCGGATGGCACCTTACCACCAAAGATTATAAAGAATTATTAAAGAGAACTGAAAAGTTTGCGTCACGCCACTATGAAAATTAAAAATCAATTTGAAAAAATTGAAAAAGAATCGGAGAAAATAAAAACGGAAGCCAAGCAAAGAACGACCGGATATATTATGGCGGCTTTTGGTTTGGTGGCCGGTTTGGCATGGAACGAGGCGATTAAATCTCTGATAGAATATATTTTTCCCTTAAGTCGCAATACCCTCTTGTTAAAATTCGTTTATGCTATTTTAATAACTTTAATTTTGGTTTTTATCTCAATTTATTTGGTGAAATTATTAAAAGCTGAAGAAAAAAATAAATAAAAGAAATTTTTACACGCTTTATTATTTCATTGCTTCCCAAAGTAGGGGGTCTTGGTCGCCGTCCCATTTAAAAAAGACGACGCCGTGTAAGCCAAATTTTTTAGCCAGCGCTATCTTTTGTTTAGCTGATTCCGCGTCACTGAAAGAGACAAAGCGCGTTACTCCGTTGTTTAGAGTTGTAGAAGCAAGTGTTGAAGGAAGAGTTGAAGAAGCAGTCCAGGTAAGATTAGGCGATATATTGTCAACTGCTGTGCTTGTTGCGTAAATAAAACTGAGTTCGCCGGCGCTGTTCCGGCTCGGCGCCACACCAACGGAATCCGCTCGGTTCATTGCCTGAAAAAAGGTGTGGCTTCGCAAACGTTTATAAGTTGTTAAGCTGCTTGCCCAGGCAACCTCGTATTCATAGCCGTAGGTTGGGACGCCAAGCATTATTTTTTTAGGGCTTATTGATTTTAACGTTTCTTTTAAAATTTTTTTAACCCAGTCAGGGTCAGCGACCGGCGCGTACAATTCGCCGTTTCCTTTTTGGCTGTTAAGTTTTATATCAATTAATCCCTGGTCATAAGCCAATATTCGTACTTCATCACAATATTTATTCAAAACTTTATAGTCGTTTGCGTAGGCAATCTCAGAAGAATCTGGCAGCTTTATATATTTTGAAGAAAGGGAAGTGCGCGGCTCAATTGTGCAGGATAAAGTTTTACCTAAGGGATGAAGCCGTATCGCCAGACCTTTGATGAAAAGTGAAAAATACGAATTGGTCTCGGCCAATTTCGCTTCGTAGTCAATGTCAATGCCGTCAAATTTATTATCCTTAACGAGTTTTGCAATTGTGTCTTCGTGGTCGAGGCGTTTCTCTTTATCGGAAAGCAAAGCGTGAATCGCCGGACCGTCAAACCAGGCAATGGTGGGGATAATTTTTATTTTCATGTCCCGCACGGCGGAAAGCCAGACGGGCCAAAATCCCTCGGTGATTTTCAATATGTCCACGAGTGTTCCGTCCGGCTTTACTTCGTAAGAGAATGGACTAATCTCGTGAAATTTCTCTAAGTTTAAAGAAATGTCTTGGCTACCGGATTGTTTTTTCCAAAAAGGAAACCAGCCGGCGTAATAAAATGGCGTCTTCGCTCTTTTCACTTTTTTCGCGGCAGCCAAACTCTGAACTGGCAGAAAAATATTGAGGACAAGTCCGATAAGAATAAACCCAGAAATGAATTTCGGTATTTTTTTCATATCTATCGCATTATTCGCTTCTTGCGCTGAAAAATCAAGAGGAATGAGGAATGACGCCAATATTTGCAGTAAATCAGAAGCCCGGCCCGCCGGCTGGTGCGAGGAAATTTTAAAGGAAAGTCAATCTTGGTACTGGGTAAGAAAAGTTAATGGTTCGACCTCGCTCACCATTAATCTTGAGCGCAGTCGAAGGATTAATGGTTCAACCTCGCTCACCATTAATCCTGAGCGCAGTCGAAGGATTAATTTTTAACCTCTTGACATTTGTGTTATACTAAAAAGAAATTCTTTTTGATTTATGATTTACGATGTTATTATTGTTGGTTTGGGACCAGCTGGTGTGGCCGCGGGGATATATGCTAGCCGAAAAAAATTAAACACCTTAATAGTGGGCGAAGAATTTGGCGGTCAATCAGTTGTTTCGGCCGATATCCAAAATTGGATTGGCACTTCTTCTCTTTCCGGCGTGGAAATGGCGGAACGACTTGAAAAGCATTTAAAAGCCGGAGAAAATATAAAAATCGTTTCGGGAGAAAAGATTGAAGTCATTGAAAAAGTTAAGGTTGATGCCGGTTTTTTCTTTCGTTTAAAAAGCAATAAAAATAATATTTTTGAAGCCAAAACTTTGCTGATAGCCAGCGGCAGCCGGCGCCGGCCTTTAAATGTGCCCGGCGAAAAAGAATTTAGCGGCAAGGGAGTTTTTTATTGCTCAATTTGCGATGCCCCCTTAATGAAAGATAAAAAAGTCGCGGTCATTGGCGGCGGCAATGCCGGTTTGGAAGCAGTTGGTGATCTTTTGCCTTACGCTTCCTTTATTTATCTTTTGGAATTTACTAAAATTCTTCGCGCCGACCCTCTTACTCAAGAAAGATTTTTAAAAAATGAAAAAGTAAAAGTTATTTTTAATGTTCAAGTCAAGGAAGTTTTCGGCGAGCAATTTGTTCAGGGACTTACTTATGAAGATTTGAATACCGGCGAAGAAAAAAAATTGGAACTCAGCGGTATTTTCGTGGAAATTGGTTCTCTGCCTAACAGCGAATTTGTAAAAAATTTAGTTCAGATAGATAAAACTGAGGTGATTATTGTTGAACCATTGAGCGGGAAAACCAGTCAAGAGGGGATTTGGGCGGCCGGCGATGTCACTAACTTGCCCTACAAACAAAATAATATTGCTATGGGTGACGCCATTCGGGCAATTTTAAATATTTACGACTATTTAAATCAAAAGAATTCATAAAAAAATTTATTTTTTTATTTTTTAAAGTTATCCACAGGTAAAATGATTGGCAATATGATATAATTAAAGTAAGAAAAAATTAAAAGGCCATAGAAGATAGGTTTAAAAAAAAGAAAAGGCCGGCTATCTCAAATGGTCAAAAATTAAATAAGAAAACAAATGGCTAAGAAAAAAAGAAAGGGTAAGAAGAAATAACCCTTAAGTGTTCCCGCTCCAGCGGGAACATTTTTTTCAATCAAAAAGTTAGAAAAATCCTTTTTTTTGGAGCTTTTTTAATTTTTTTTGAGTGCTATACTAAAAAAGAATCTTATGGGAGTAAATAAATTTACAGCCGCTGAAATTCTTCTGGGCTCATGTTTGACGCTCCTCGTTGAATTTGCAAATTGGTTGTTAGACCTTATTGGTGTAGGGTTTGTTATTATGCCCGTACTTAAAGCAATGGTTTGGATTATGTTTACAATGTGGTTTATAGCCAAGGGAGATAAATTTATTACTAAACCTGCTCGGGCAATAACCAGCTATGTCAGTCAAGCCTTGCCTATAGTGCCCGCCCTTTTATTAGCTTTTTTGATTAATGTTTATATGCATAATCATCCAAAAATTGCTAAAATGGCCGGAGGTCTAGGAAAAGGAACGGTCAGCGGCGCCGTTACTAAAACCGCCATTAAGTAATAAAATTTTATGAGCAAAGAAGTTGAACGCATTAAAGAAAAATTAGACATTGTTGATTTTATTAGCTCTTATCTTCCGCTTCAAAAAGCGGGCAAGAATTTTAAAGCCCTTTGTCCTTTTCATCAGGAAAAAACCCCTTCTTTTGTTGTTTCGCCGGAAAGACAAATGTGGTATTGCTTTGGAGCCTGCGGCGAAGGCGGGGACATTATTAAGTTTTTGATGAAATATGAAAATCTGGAATTTTATGAAGCTTTAAAGTTTTTAGCCGAAAGAGCCGGCATTGAATTGGCGGCTTTGAACCCCGCTGCCCAAAGAGAAATCGGAGGACTTTACGATATTCATGAAAAAGCTAAAGAATTTTTCCGGAAAGAGTTATTTCAAAATCCGGCGGCTTTGGAATATTTAAAAAATCGGGGGCTGGGAGAACAAACAATTGAAGAATTTGAACTAGGTTTTTCTCCGGGCGGGGAAACACTTACCCTCCATCTTTTAAATATGGGTTATGACATTGATGACTTGGTTAAAAGCGGTTTGGTTTTTAAAAGTCAAAAAGGAATGCATCGCGATAAATTTGAGAAGAGAATCATTTTCCCAATTTATAATCATTTAGGAAAGGTAGTGGCTTTTACCGGTCGCCTTTTTTTAGATGAATCAAATGTTTTAGATTTGCCGAAGTATTTAAACAGTCCGGAAACGCCGATTTTTAACAAATCAAAAATTTTATACGGTTTTCATAAATCAAAAAATAGCATTGCTCAATCAAAAAGCGTTCTTTTAGTTGAGGGGCAGATGGATTTTTTAATGGGCTGGCAGGCCGGCATTAAAAATATCGCGGCTGTTTCCGGCACGGCTTTAAGTCAAGCTCATTTAGAAACCTTAAGGCGATTAGCCGACACGGTAATTATTAGTTTTGATAATGATGAGGCCGGCTTAAAAGCTTTGGAGAGAAGTTTGGATGTTTTTGGTAATTTTGATTTTTTCTTAAAGGCTTTAAATCTTTCCGGTTTTAAAGACCCGGCCGAAGCCATTTTAAAAAATCAAGAATATTTTTTGGAAGCCGTTAATAATGCTCAACCGGTATTTTCTTACCTTTTTAAACATTATTTGCCCACCTTAGGTGGTTTGGATAATATTTCCAAAAAACGAGCGCTGCGACACCTGCTTTCAAAAATTAAAAAAATTCCCAGCGCGGTGGAAAGAGATTCTTGGATTAAAGAACTGGTTGGCTATTCAGGGGTCTCCGAGGTTTCTTTAAATCTTGAAATGGCTGCTTTAGAATCGCTGCCGAAAAAAGAAAATCAAACCGTCACGGATGACTTTATTAAAGCCAGCCGGCTAGATTTAATTTCCCAACGTTTAATTACTTTAATCTTTGCCCGGGAAGATTTGTTGCCTCATTTACATCAGTATCGTCAATATTTGCCCTTAACTTTTCAGGAAATCCTTGATAATTTAAATAGTGAAAAAGCCGCCTTTTTTAAAATGAGAGCCAGTTATGAATTTGACGACCTTAAAGCCGAAGTTTTGGAAAAAGAATTTCAAGATTTAATTAAAAACTTGCAAATTGAATTTTTAAAGCAGGAAGGTTTAAGATTAAAGAAAGAAATTAAAGAAGCCGAAAAAAGAAATGATAACGAAGAATTAGATGAAAAGAGCTCAACTTTTTCTCGCCTAAGCCAAGAACTTCACAGGCTTCTGAAAATTTAAAAAAATTACTATTTATAAGATGAAGAAAAAAAATAAAAAAAATCTTAAAGGAAAGAAGAAATTAAGCAAAAAGAAATTCACCCCCCGTTTTAGAAAGAAAAAACATCCGCTTAAACTTTCCCCTCACCGCGAAGAACATTTGGAAATTTTAGGAGATTTGGTTCGCCGCGGCCGCAGTCGGGGGTTTGTGACCGAGGCGGAAATTTTGAATTATTTCCCATATTTGGAAAAAGATTTGCCTTTCTTGGAAAAAATTTATAGCCGTTTGGAAAAAGAAGGCATTGCTGTTCATGAATCCGGTTCTTTAATAAAATCAGCCGGCAATCTTGACTTGGAAGAAATTAGTCCCGATGAATTAAAACGAGCGACCAGTATTGAACAGGGCTTGCCGGATGCCGTTCAGATGTATCTAAAGGAAATCGGCAAAACTCCGCTTTTGGTATTTAAGGAAGAAAAAGAACTGGCCAAGAAAATTGAAAAGGGCGACGAAGCGGCAAGGAAGAAATTAATCCTTTCTAATTTGCGGCTGGTGGTTTCTTTAGCTAAACGGTATGTTAATCGCACTCCCCATTTGGGCATTTTGGATTTAATTCAGGAGGGCAATATCGGTCTTTCCCGGGCCGTGGAAAAATTTGATTATCGCCGGGGGTTTAAGTTTTCCACCTATGCCACTTGGTGGATTCGGCAAGCCGTAAGTCGGGCTTTGGCTGATTATTCACGGACCATCCGCATCCCCGTTCATATGGTTGAAATTCTTACTAAATATTCTCAAACTAAACGCCGCCTGATGCAGGAATTAGGCAGAGAACCTTTGGCCGAAGAAATTGCCGGCGAGATGGGGGTGAATGTTGAAAAAATCCGTTATCTTCAAAAAATTTCCCAAGAAGTTATTTCTTTAGAAGCGCCCATTGGCGATGACAGCGATGATTCTACCCTTTCCGATTTTATAAAAGATGAGCAAAGCCTTTCGCCTGACCAGTTGGCCAACCAAGCTTTGCTTAAAGACCAAATCAGGGAAATTTTGGTTGATTTAAGCGAGCGAGAGCAGAAAATTCTTTCCATGCGATTCGGTTTGGAAGACAATATTTTCCATACTTTGGAAGAAGTGGGCAGAGTTTTTGGAGTAACCCGGGAAAGAATCAGGCAAATTGAAGCCAAAGCGTTGGAAAAAATCAGAAAGCACAAAAAATCAAAATTTTTGGAAGGGTATTAAAAATGGCGCCCGGTCAACTTCGTAAAAATTTTTTTGATTTTTTTGAAAAACGAGAACACCAAATTGTGCCGTTTTCTTCTTTAATTCCCGACGACCCTTCGGTTCTTTTTACCACGGCCGGCATGCAGCAATTTAAGCTTTATTATTTGGGTTTGGCCGATGCTTTTAAAACCGTTCATCCGGCATTAGGAAGAGCCATCGGTTCGCAAAGAGCAACTTCCATTCAGAAATGTTTAAGAACTTCTGATATTGACGAAGTAGGCGATGAAACTCATCTGACTTTTTTTGAGATGTTGGGTCATTTTTCTTTCGGGCCAAGAGGAAAAGATGAGCCGGATGATTTTGGCGTCGGCGGTTATTTTAAAAAGGCTTCAATTTATTGGGGTTATGAATTCATCAAAGAGGTTTTGGGTTTAAAAATTGATTATGTTTCAATTTTTGGCGGAGAAGATAATTTGTTGACTGATGAGGAATCGGAAAAATTTTGGCAGGAAATTAAAAAGAAAAAAGGCGAAAATTTTGAGATTAAAAAATTCGGCAAGAAAGATAATTTTTGGGGACCGGCTGGCGAAAGCGGTCCTTGCGGTCCCAACACGGAAATTTATGTGAAAGGCGTGGAAATTTGGAATGCGGTTTTTAATCAATACGAGCAAAAAAAGGACGGTTCTTTAGTTTTGTTGAAAAACCCGGGAGTGGATATGGGCGCGGGTTTTGAAAGAATTTTAGCGGTTTTAAAAGGAACGACCGATGTTTATCAAACCGATGTTTTTAAGCCGATTCTTGATATTTTGCCTGATTTTAATCTTCGGGACCGCCGGATTATTGCCGACCATTTAAAAGCCTCGGTTTTTTTAATCGCCGAAGGCATTTTACCTTCAAATCTTGAAAGGGGTTATGTTTTAAGAAGGCTGTTAAGGAGGGCAATACTGAAAATTAAGCGATTTGATTTAGATGACGAGATTTACCATCAATTAATCAGCCGCATCATTGAAATTTATAAAGATGTTTATCCGGAAATTAATCATCAAGAAGTGATTTTAAATGTTATTAATGAGGAGAAAATCAAATTTTTTTCCACTCTTAATAAAGGGCTGAAACAAATAGAAAAGTTGAAAACCATTAACGGCAAATTGGCTTTTGATATTTTTCAAAGTTTTGGTTTTCCTTTGGAATTAATTATTGAAGAAACCAAAAATTATTTTTCATTAACCGATGAGCAAAAGAAAAAAATCACCGAAGAATTTGAAGAAGAATTAAAAAAGCACAAAGAAATTTCCCGAGCCGGGGCGGAAAAGAAATTTGGCGGCCACGGGCTTATTTTAAATACCGGCGAAATTAAAGCCGCCAGCCAAGAAGAAATCCAAAAGGTCATCCGTCTTCATACAGCCACCCATTTGCTTCAGCAAGCCCTCCGGGATGTTTTGGGCAACGAAGTAGAACAGCGCGGTTCGGATATTACTGTTGAAAGAACGCGTTTTGATTTTTCCTTTTCTCGAAAAATGACAGTTGAAGAAATTAAAAAGGCGGAAGATATTGTCAATCAAAAAATTAAAGAGGATTTGCCAATAAATTTCCAAGAAATGTCCGAGTCCGAAGCGGAAAAAACCGGCGCTTTGTATTTCTTTAAAGCAAAATATCCGGGAATCGTAAAGGTTTATTATATTGGAAGTTCGTTGGCGAGCGCTTACAGCAAGGAGTTTTGCGCCGGGCCGCATGTCAAACACACAGGCGAAATAGGGAAATTTAAAATTTTAAAAGAAGAAGCCGTGGCTCTTGGCATTCGCCGGATTCGGGCAAAGGTAGAATAATAAACCCCGTAATACAACGGCGATTGCAATTTCTGGCTGACTCGTAGTTAGATTCATACTTCTTTAATTTTATTATGATTCTAAATGATTCTTCTTTGCGTGGAGAAATTGAGTCAGACCTATTGCAGTTGTTATACGGGGTAAACCCCATTTCTAATTTAGTCACGTTTCTAGCGATCGCAGTTTACGCGACCTTTTCCATTAGTCATATTTTCTACGATCGCAGAAAAGATAAAAGATGACTATTGAGGTTCAACCTCAATAGAAAATTGCTGCCTCAGATATCCCACATATGTGGAACATCTGAGGACTCGGAAATTAGAAAATTAGAAAGATGTTCTTGAATTGAAATAATGAAAATAATGAATTTGAATTAAAATTGAGTTGAAACAATGAACTAGCTTTTATCAGCGATAGCAAATAAAAGCTAGTTTCAATAGTTCCAATAAGAAGCCCAGTGTCAGAGGATATAAAGGATGAAGAAAAAAATTTCTTACGAGGCTTATAAAGTCGTATTAGTCATGTTTTCAGCGATCGCAGAATACGTGACTTTTTAGGTAGACTTAGACACTAATTTCTTTTATATTTTCTCTGGGGTATAATAAAGACGGTGGCAGATAAAATAGCAACTTATTTTCAAAATTGGTTGGGAAGAAGGGGGAAAAATCGTTATCTTATAATTGAAAGCTTGGGTAAAAAAATTCAAGTTGCCCTGGCTGATATCAATTTTGGAGAAAAACAAATTAAGGTTTTAAGATATTATATTGTTGAAAAAATTCAGCAAGTAAGACGGACTCCGTTTCTTAATACCTTAATTTTGGCTTTAAATTCCGAGGAAGCCACTACTGTTGAAAGTGTTATTCATTTAAAGCGAGTCCAACCACAGGCGATAATTACTGAAAGCGAATTAGATGATTTGGCCTTTCGGGCATTGTGGGAATTTTTAAACCTCTATCGCAGTTGGGCAGCCAAGAAAATGTATGTTACCGATTTAAATTTGGTTTTAGTTGGCATTGAGGCAAAAGATATCTGGTTGGGGCCGCATAAAGTTTTTAATCCTTTGGGGTTTAAAGGGGAAAATTTTTCTCTTAAGCTTAAAGGAACATTCATTCCTCAATTTTTAGCGCCAACAATTAAAAATTTTAAAAGTTGGACTAAAAATTTGGTTATTGTTGAATCTTCAAGTATTTTAACTTCCGCTTTGGACCAGCGTTTCCATTTGGTTGTCCATTCAACCGATGAACAAACAATAGTTTTTTCTTTAAGCAAAAATGAATTGGTTTATTTCAAACAATTTTCTTGGGGCAAAAATAACTTAATAGCCATCTTAAGGAAACTCTTATTAATTGATGAAGAAACTGCTAAAATTATCTTTGACCGCTACCAGAATAATCAAGTTTCAGACACTTTTAAAAAACTTATTAATAAGTTAATGCTTCAAGAATTGAATATTTTTAAAGGGAAGTTTAATTTGCTTCTCAAAAATTACAAGGAATTAAACAAAGCCGCTCCGGCTTTTGATTTTCGGTTTGCCTTCCCCGATTTTTTTCCTTGGCCTAAATATTTTCAAGGGAAATTGTTTGATTTTAATGATTGGTTAAAAAAACAAGGTTTTAAAGTTTATTTTCCCGGGCAAGAAGGAAGTTCTCTTTCAGGCATTCAAAGCAGTCTTTTGGCTTTAGCAGTTCATTCTTATCTTAGCCCCTCTTACAAAATCCTTAACCAATTTTTGCGGCGTCGCGCTAAATGGTTGATTTCCACTTTATGATTTTTTCAAGCCAAGAAAAAAAGATTTCTCTTAATAAGAATGACAGATTGGCCAATGTCATTGAATGTTTAGTCGGCGTCAAGGCCAAGAAGGTTATTTTAGAAGTTCCCCAAAATTCAAAACTCGGCTTAAATATTGAAAATTTTGAAATTTTAAAAAAAGAAGCTAACACTAAGAAATTAGAATTAGTCATTGAGTCGGCAGACGACCGTATTCTTGAACTGGCAACTTCAGCCGGCCTTAAGGCTTATCACCCTATTTTTGGAACTCAAGAAAAAGTTGTCGTTGATATTCTTCCCCGACAACCCTTTCCCTTAAAAAGGGCCGAGGGAAAAGAAATAAAATTAAAAGAAGAAAAGAAAGAAGAAAAAAAGATAAAGAAAGAAGTGGGGGAAAAAGAAAAACCAGTCGCCCTAGAACGTTTAGAAGCAAAAAAAGAAAGACCAAAACAGCGTCTCCGCTTTAAATGGCGCTGGCTTTTAATTATTGTCAGCATTGCTGGTTTGATTTTTTGGGGATATGAATTGGTGGTTAATATTTTACCGAAAGTAAATATTACTCTTCAATTTCAAAAGACGCCAGTGGATTTTGAAAAAAATATTACTGTGGCTAGCCAATTTTTTAAAATCAATGTGGCCGGCGCCGACATTGAGGTTCCGGGAGAACTCCTTATTTTTAAACAAAATACTCAATTAACCCAGCCGGCTAGCGGTAAAGAAGAAGTGGTTGTTAAAGCCAGCGGTCGCTTGGTAATTTTTAACGCTTACAGTTCTCAGCCGCAGGTTTTGGTCGCCGGCACCAGATTTCAATCGCCGGAGGGCAAAATTTTTAAATTGACTGACCGGATGACAATTCCCGGGGCAGAAATTATAAATGGTGAAATTAAGCCTTCGCAAATTGAAGTTTCGGTCATCGCTGACCAGGCCGGCGCTGATTATAATTTATCACCAACTTCTTGGCGTATCATTGGTTTTAAAGGAACACCCAAGTATGAAAAAATTTATGCTCAGTCAACAAAATCAATGAGTGGCGGCTTTACTGGCGAAAAACCAGTCCCAACTTCGGCGGATATTGATAAAATCAAAACTAATCTTGAAGAAACGTTAAAGACCAGCCTCCAAAATCAAATGATTATGACTTCCGCTGACAAATTTAAAATTCTTGAAGGAGCGAGTGATTTTAAGATGCCTAAAGAAGAAGTCAGCTCTCAAGCGGATGAGCAGGGCAATTTCAGTATTTTCGGTGAAGCCCAGCAACGTTATTTGGTTTTTGAAGAGTCAACTTTGAAAGAAGCTTTGGTTCAAAAAATAAAAAGCGAAAATATAAACGGTATTGATGTCAAAATATTAGAATTTAATTTTGACTACCGGGAGATAAAAGCCGATTTTGAGCAAAAGAAAATGGATTTTAAAGTGAAGGGTCGAATTGTTTTTGCCCCGGTTTTTGAACCGCAAATTTTTAAGAACCAAATCGCTAATTTAGACGAAAAATCTTTAAGAAGCCTTTTATCTTCCTTGTCTCAATTGGAAAATGCTAAAATTTCCTTTTGGCCTTTTTGGGTTAATCACGTTCCCCAAAATTCCGGAAATATTGAGATTAATGTTGAATAAACAAAAGCAATTTTATTTCCTTAGAAGCTCTTCTTAAGAAGATAGCTGTTTTAATTATTTAATTAATAAATTTATGCCAGAGAAATTTGAGTTTCAGAATTTCAAAGAATCTTTAGAAAAAAAGGGAACTTTGGAAATAGAAAAAAAGAGAGATATGATAACTGATAAACAAAGAACAGAAAGTAAAAAAAGAGAGAAGATACTGAAAGGATACCAGAGAATTGTGGCCGAAGAATTGAAAAAAAATCCCATTGAATTATTACCACTCTTTCCGAGCATAACTATTCAGGAGTTAAAAGAACAGTTTCCGGATAAAAGAAGGATAATTGCCTGCGATTTTTATATTGAAAATATTGAATTAGGGAAAGAAAATGTTGGGGGATATAGCGTTGAAAATGTAATCCAGATTGATCATCATGCTCCTACACTCAGAATGCTGAAACCAATTTCCAGCACGAATTTAGCAATGGCATATGTTAAGGAGGAGGGAATAGCATCACCAGCAGATTGTGTGGTCATTAATCATACTGATTGTGATAGTGTTCTTTCTAGCGCAATTATACGCGGCATATTACCTCCGGAAAAAAGATTTGGAGATGCCGCCATTGCCGCTGATCATACCGGTGAAAAAAATGAAATAGCAGATTTATTGACGGCCCTTGAAGAAGAAAGAAATCTTGAATATTCTTTAATTCATTTAAAATTATTATTGGACCATAAAGATTTATTGGACCATAAAGATTTAGATGAAAAAGCAAAAATTCTTTTAGAAAGGTGGCTTAATGAACGAAAACGCGCTGAAGAATTGACGCGGTCAGTTGAAGGCGGTTTTAAACAGACGGGAAATGTTTGGTATGCGAAAGTAGATAAAAAAATAGAAAGTGTTTTTTTCCCTGCGTTTTTGCCAGAGACAATGGTAATAATTATTGCTAGTCCTTTAAAAAACTCTGATAAACTTGATATTAAAGTTCGTTTAGGAATAAAGGCTCCTGAGGGGTTGATGCTAAATAAATTAGATCTTCCTGATTTTGGCGGGCGTTGGAATGCGGGAAGTACAAAAAGACACGCCGGCACAAGTATACCGCTGGAAGAATACGCTCGTATTGTAAACGATAAAATAAAACAATATTTAGCCAAGAAGAATTAAATGAAAAAAAAGAGATTCGCCTCAAAAATCCGTCCTTCTGTAACAAGGCGGGACAAAACCTTAAAAGGTGCGGTGTTGACTTTTTTAAAATGATGGTTAAAATAAGTTTATTAACTAAATGGCATTGAATCTTCGGCCGATTATTGTGGAAGGAATGATTGAGGAAACCTTGCCGGGATTGTTGTTTCGGGTAAGACTGGAAAATCAAAAACAGGTTTTGGCTCATTTGGCCGGCAAGATGAAATTAAACCGAATTAGGGTTATTGCCGGCGACCGAGTTTTGGTGGAAATGTCTTCCTTGGAAGAAAAGAGAGGCCGGATAGTGAGGAGATTATAAAATCTCTAATCAATCGCGAATATTATCTCTAGTAATCTCCAATTAAAAAATAAAAATTTGAGATAATTCGGGATAGAATTAGAGAATGATTAGCGATTATTATTTATGAAGGTTCGCTCTTCGGTTAAAAAAATTTGTAAAAGTTGTAAAACCGTCCGTCGCCAAGGACGGCTTTATGTGGTTTGTAAAAATCCGAAGCACAAACAAAGACAAGGGTAAATTGAGAATACAGGATTTAGAATATAGAATTTAGGGATTAATTTTCCTAAATCCTAAATCCTAAATCCTAAATCCTAAAATGAGACTTATAGGCATAAATATCCCCGATAATAAGCGTATTGAAATTGCGCTGGGTTATATTTACGGAATTGGCCAAAGCTCGGCCGGCAAAATTTTAAAAGAAGCCAGCATTGATGTTAATAAGCGAACTCGGGATTTAAACGCCGAGGAGGTTAATAAAATTCAGTCTATCTTAGAACGTACTTATAAAGTTGAAGGGGAACTAAGGCAGAAAATCAGACAAAATATCAATAGGTTGAAAGAAATAAAATGTTACCGCGGTCTTCGGCATCTTAGGCGCTTGCCGGTTAGAGGTCAAAGAACCAGGACTAATTCTCGGACGGTACGCGGTAATGTCCGAAAAACCATTGGCAGCGGTCGAAGAAAGGTCGGGCTGAAATAAAATATGGGCAAGAAAAAAGTTGTTCAAAAAACCAAAGAGGAGCTTTTGAAAGAAACTGAATCCATTGAAAGTACCCTAGTTAAAAAAGCCGTTCAATCAACCAAGCAAAAAATTGAGCAAGGCCGGATTTACATTAATGTCTCTTATAATAATACGGTTATTACCGTGACTGACCTCAAAGGGAATGTTATTGTTTGGATGTCTGCTGGCTCTTTGGGTTTTTCCGGACCCAAGAAAGCAACGCCTTTTGCGGCGTCTAAAGTGGCGGAAACAGTATTTGAAAAAATCCAAAAATCCGGTCCGACCAGCGTTGAGGTGTTGGTAAAAGGCGTCGGCGGCGGCCGGGACGCGGCTATTAGAGCCTTGGTGGCTAAAGGGTTAAATATTCTTTCTTTAAAAGATATCACTCCCATTCCTCATAACGGTCCCCGGCCTAAAAAAGTGAGAAGAGTTTAAAAAAATGGTAAAAATTAAAGCCATTGAAAAAAAGGAAAGAGCTTTGGGCGCTAAATTATTTTTAAAAGCCGAACGTTGCAATTCGCCTAAATGCGTTATGGTCCGTCGGGCTTATAAACCGGGAATTCACGGTAGAAAATCTCACTCTTCTTTAAGCGATTACGGCCGTCAATTACAGGAAAAACAAAAACTGCAAATAATTTACGGTTTAAACAATCGTCAAATGAATAATCTTTTTAAGAAAGAATCTCATGATAAAATCAGGGTTATTTTAGAACAGCGTTTGGATAGGGTAATTTCTCTTTTGGGGTTGGCGGCTTCAACAAGAATTGCCCGCCAACTTGTTTCTCATGGTCATATTTTGGTTGATGGTCACAAAGTAACAATCTCCTCCTATCAAGTTAAAAAAGGTGATATAATAATAGTTAAGCCTTCATCCAAGGCTTTAAAAATATTTGAGGATGTTCCTTTGAGATTAAAGAATTACTTGCCGCCTCCGTGGTTAAAATTAGAAGTGGAAGAACTGAAAGGCGAGTGTTTAAGGGAACCGACTACCAAAGAAATAAAAATGCCCATTGATATAAATTTAGTCGCTGAATTTTATTCAAGATAATTATGAAATACTCTCATTTAAGCGAAACGGTTAAAATTAAAAAAATTTCTGAAAAAGACAATGTTGGTCTTTTTTATGTGGAAGGTCTTTACACCGGCTACGGCGTTACTTTAGGTAATGCCTTGCGCCGGACTCTTCTTTCTTCTTTGCCCGGAGCCGCCATCACTCAAGTTAAAATTAAGGGTATCAGCCATGAGTTTTCTACTTTGCCCGGAATAGTTGAAGACATCATTGAACTTACTTTAAATTTAAAAAAAGTCCGTTTTCATTTTTTTGCCGAAGAGCCCCAAATTTTAAAATTGCACGTTAAAGGAGAAAAAGAAATGACTGCCGCTGATATTGAATCTACAACTTTTGTCCAAGTGGTCAATCCTTCCCTTCATTTAGCCACTTTAACCAAAAAGCAATCAGAATTGGAAATGGAATTAATAGTAGAAAAGGGACTGGGTTATCTGACGGTTGAGGCTAAACACTTGGAACGGCTTTCCATCGGCACCATTGTTTTGGATGCCATTTTTTCGCCGATAGTCCGGGTAGAATTTAAAGTTGAAAACATGCGGGTTGGAGAAAGAACAGATTATAACCGTCTGATTATAGAAGTTGAGACCGATGGCTCAATAACGCCTTCCGAGGCTTTGCACAAAACCGCCAATATTTTAAAAGACCACTTTGATAAATTTTCGGCTCTGGAAATTATCAAAACCGTCGTTGCTCCGTTGAAAATTTCCAAAGAAGTTAAAAAGAAAGGAGGTCAAGGGAGTCGAAAGAAAAAGGCAAAGTAAATATGAGGCATTTAAAAAAGGGCAGGAAATTGAGCCGAAAAAGAGGTCAGCGCCGGGCTCTTTTAAAAATCTTAGCCGGTCAACTCGTTGAAAAAGAGAAAATAATTACTACCGAGGCCAAAGCTAAAGAGCTTCGGTCTTTTGTGGAACGGTTAATTAGTTGTGGCAAAAAACAAAATTTAGCCGCTTTGCGGCTTCTTCTTCGGCGCTTGCCCAAATTAGCCGCTTATAAGATTTTTCACGAACTGTCGCCGCGCTATCTCTCGCGAAAAGGCGGTTATCTTCAAATTATTAAACAAACCAAAAGGCGTAAGCACGACGCCTCAAAAATGGCGATGATTAAATTTGTTTAACCCTTTATGGATTATGTAATTGATGCTAAAAATAAGAATTTAGGCAGACTAGCTTCGGAAATTGCCGTCATTCTTCAAGGTAAAAAAAGCCCCAAATACGAGCCGAGATTAAAAGGTAGCGACAAAGTAATAGTTAGAAATTTAAGTCAAATGAAAATCAGCGGCAAAAAATATTTTCAAAAAGTTTATTACAAACATACCGGTCCCTTGGGGCATTTAAAAACCAGAAAATATCGGGAAGTTTTTTCTAAAAACCCGGTTTGGATTTTGCGTCATGCGGTTAATTTAATGCTTCCGAAAAACAAACTTCGAGCTAAAAGAATAAAAAATTTAATTATTGAAAAATAAATGAACCTGTTGAATTATTCAACAGTCCCATCCCGAGCATCAGCGAGGGATAAGATTGTTGAGCAGTTATTAAACACTTTAAAAATATGAAGGAAAAAGTAAAAAAGATAAAAAAAACCAAAAAAGAAACTCCGAAGGTGGTTAAAAAGAAATCAAAAAAAATAGAAGCAGTTGAAAAGAAGAGAGAAAAATACATTGAAGCTTTGGGTCGGCGCAAAACTGCCGTTGCCAGGGTAAGGATTTTTCCGGTTTCTCAATCAGCCAAAGCCAGGCCCATTATTGTTAACGGGAAAAATTGGCCGGATTATTTTCTCACTCCCCAGCAAAAGAAAATTGTTGTTTCTCCTTTTGAAACAGTTTCTTCCTGGTGGGAAACCTCAATTAAGGTTAGGGGCGGCGGATTGCAAGCTCAAGCCGAAGCTGTGCGTTTGGGTCTGTCCCGCGCTTTGGTTTTAATTAACCTAAATTGGCGAAAAGTTCTTAAAGCTAAAGGCTTTTTAAAACGCGACCCTCGAATGGTAGAGAGAAAAAAATTCGGTCTTCGCAAAGCTCGTCGAGCTCAACAATGGCGGAAGAGATAGTGATTTATTGGTTTTATTTTGTTTTCTCCATCTTCTTTTGACTTACTTCTTTTGACTTCTTTTGACTTACTTCTTTTTCTTTTGACTTATTTTTCACTTGACTTATTTTTCACTTGACTTATTTTTCACTTATTTTTCTTTATTTTTTCCCTTCCTCAATCTTGTATCATATGATACAAGATTGAGGACTTGAGGTTTCTTTATAAAAACTCTTTCTTTACAATTTTCTCTTTATAGAAATTTTCCTTTATAGAAATCTTCCTTTATAAAAATTTTCTCATCTCTTAAAAGAAAATTTCATTTCCTTGTAAAAATTTACCTTCTTCCTTTAAGAGATAAATTTTGCCGTCAGCAAAACTATATTTTTTAACGCCGCTCTCTAAAACTTGCCAATTAAGAGGCGGTCGGGGGTCGGTTTCGCTGACAATTAATTTGTTATCCGCCAAAATCAAGAAATTGTTAGGATAGTCGGACAGCCAATTAAATTGACCGAAGGTTTGTTCTTGGAGGAAATCAATCGTTAAAATATCACCAGCTGAATTTTTATAATTATCAGTTTCATAATTATCCAGGTAGAAAATAAATGTTTTATTATTCAAAGAAATTAAAAAGACTCTTTTTCCTTCGGGAGAAAAGTAAAAATCCTTAATTTCTTTAGTCAAACTTTTTAATTCGTTATTCAGCCGGTTAAAAATTAAAAATTCTCCCTCGGAAGTCAAAAATCCAATTTCCGTTCCGTCAGGAGCAATTTTAAGAAAGCTGATATTCTGTAAATGAAGCGCTTTAATGTCGGCAGTTTTAAGAACAAGGTTAAAGATATTCAAATCTCCTTTCTTATTGATAAAAAAGAGCTCGCTGGAGGAAATTGAAGCAGTTTTAAATTGGGCCGCGCGGGTTAAAAATTCCAACTTAATTTTTTCAACGTCAAGGGCGTAGAAAGCATTAGTCGTAGCAATGATAATTTTAGTCGGGCTAAAAGGATGAAAATAGGTTTTTTTGATAAGCGAGGAGTCAGCGCTCTTTAATTGTTCTCTGAGGGATGTGAAAAGCTCGTTAAAATTAATGGCGGTGGCCGGCTTTTCTAAATTGGTCAAAAAATAATTGTCAAAAGTATCGGCGGTAATTATTAATTTAGATTGAGAACTGCTTAAAATAACTTTATTTCCTTTAAGATAAAACTGGTTGAATTTTAACTCATCTTTTTTTGTTTGATAAACCAATCCTTCCCCGGTCAGCCAAAAATCTTTAATTTTTTCGGATAAAGGCGATTGCCAAGAAGGAGAAGAAGTGAAAAGTCTAATATGGGTGGCGCTGGTTACTTCCGCGGGTTTAACTTTTAAAGTTTTTTGCCAGGATTGATAACCTTCCTTAACAATTTCTATTTGGTAATCGCCGGGAGTTAATTTAGAAATAAGAATGTCACCCGGGAAAAGACCCCTGTTGACATGGTAAGGTTTTTGGTTAATTTTTATTTGGGCCTCAGCCGGAGAAAATTTAAGAGCAATATCGCCGGTCTTGGTAATTGATAAATGAGGCCAATTTTTCCAGTTTACCACCAAGCCGCTGGCAGTTAAAAAAAGGTAGGCGCCAACTACCACAAAAATAACTGTTAAAACAAACAAGAAGAGTTTTCTAAGTTTTTTAGGCATTTTATTGCATAGGAATTTCTAAATTCCTATACGCGGAATAACGCTGACTCAACGCTGATTGACGCAGAAATTTTTCTGCGTAGTTCTGCGTCTTTTCCGCGTTAGTCTGCGATAGTGCGCGAGCGGAGAGAGCGCCTATATACTGGGCTAGACCAAAGACTTTTAAAATTATATGATTACTTTAGGAATAAAGGAAGCCCGATAACATTTTAAATTTATGAAAATTAAAAATAGTTCGGTTAAAGCAAAAACTGCCAACTTAAAAAATCCTTCAATCACTCAAAGGGGAAAATTTATTGTTCAAGGAGGTCAGCCCTTGGCCGGGGAAATTCAGTTAGCCGGTTCCAAGAATGCCGCCACTAAAATGCTGGTTGCTTCGCTTTTAACCGAGGAAGAATGCGTTTTAGAAAATTTTCCCGAAATCGGCGATACCGAAACTGTTAAAGAACTTTGTCGGTCTTTAGGCAGCCAAATCAATGAAAAAGGTTCGTTTTTAAAAATTAAAACTCCCAAAATTGAAAATGTGGAAAGTTTTGCCCTTCGGTACCGAAATCGAATTCCCATTTTGACTTTAGGACCGCTTTTAGCCAGAGTGGGAGAGGCGAAAGTGCCGATTGTCGGCGGCGATAAAATTGGCTCCCGACCGGTTGACTTCCACTTAAAAGCTTTAGAATCATTAGGAGCAGTTATCACCATTGAAAAAGATTATTACCGAGCTACTGCTCCTTACGGCCTTCACGGCGCCAATATTATTTTTGCTTATCCCAGCGTTGGCGCCACGGAAAATGCCGTCCTCGCCGCGGTTTTAGCCAAAGGAAAGACTTTTATCCGGGGAGCGGCGGTTGAACCGGAACTCATTGATTTAATAAAAATGCTCCAAAAAATGGGGGCTATTATTGAACTGGGAGCCAACCGTCAAATTTATATTTCCGGAGTGGAAAAGCTTTCCGGCGTTCATCATTGGGTTATTCCCGACCGGAATGAAGCCGTTTCTTTTGCCTGCTTGGCTTTAGCCAGCGGTGGCAATATCTTGATAAAAGACGCAATCCAAGATCACTTAATTACTTTTTTAAATGCGGTAAGACGTTGCGGCGGCAATTATGAAGTTAAGGAAGAAGGGATTAGATTTTGGCGTTCAAAGGAACTTGCGGGTTTGGAATTGGAAACTGATACTCATCCCGGATTTATGACTGACTGGCAGCAGCCGATGACAATTGTTTTAACTCAAGCTCAAGGAATTTCGGTAATTCACGAAACGGTTTACGAAGACCGCTTTGGCTATACCAAGGACTTGAATTTAATGGGCGCGAGGATTACAGTATTTTCAAAGTGTCTGGGAGAATTGCCCTGCCGTTTTAAAAATCGCGGTTTTCCTCACAGCGCGGTTGTTGACGGAAAAACGCCGCTTAAAGGAACAAAAATCAAGGTGCCTGATTTGCGAGCCGGCATCGCCCATCTCATTGCCGCCTTGATAGCTGAAGGCGAGTCAATCATTGAAGGCATTGAGGAAATTGACCGGGGCTACGAAAAAATTGATGAGAGATTAAAAAATTTAGGGGCGGACATTTTAAGAATAAAGGGAAATTAGTAATTAGTAATTAGTAATTAGTAATTAGAAGTTAGAAGTTAGAAGTTAGAAATTAGAAATTAGAAATTTTTTTAACTATGTTTATTCGTAAAATCGGCATTGACTTGGGAACGACCAATACTTTGGTTTTTTTGCCTGACAAGGGAATTGTTATTAATGAACCAACGGCCGTGGCTATTCGCCGGCCGGACAATACGGTTTTAGCTGTTGGCGCCGAAGCCAAAGAAATGGTTGGTCGAACGCCGGATAACATTGTTACTTACAAACCATTAAAAGACGGCGTCATTGCCGAATATTACATTACTCAAATGATGCTTCGTTATTTTATTTCCAAAGCCGTCGGACCTTTTAATTTATTTAAGCCAGAAGTTGTCATTTCTATACCGGCGGGCATTACTTCTACCGAATACCGGGCAGTTTATAAGGCGGCCAAGGAAGCCGGAGCCAAGGAAGTTTATCTGGTTCGGGAGCCAATTTTGGCGGCTTTGGGAGCCGGCATTCCCATTCATTCGGCAGAAGGCAATATGGTTGTTAATATTGGCGGCGGCACCACGGAAGTGGCAGTGATTTCTTTAGGAGGGATTGTCACTTGGTCAAGTTTGCGGGTAGCGGGTAATCGTTTTGACCAATCAATTGCCGATTACATTAAGAAGAAATACGCTTTAGCCATTGGCGAAGCAACGGCTGAAAATATTAAAATTACCATTGGTTCGGCAATTTCTAATAAAAATAAAATGGAAATGAAAATCCGGGGTCGGGATTTAATTTCCGGCCTGCCCAAAGATTTAATCGTTAATTCCAATGAAGTCGTTGAAGCTGTCAATACTCATTTAATTGATATTATGAATGCCACCCAAGCAGTTTTTAACGTCACGCCGCCGGAACTGGCCGCTGATATTATGAGTAAAGGAATAATTTTATCCGGCGGCAGCGCTCAACTTCGGGATATTGATGAGTTTTTTAAACGTTCATTGGGCGTTACCTCTTATGTGGCTGAAGAACCGATTTTTTGTGTGGCTAAAGGAACAGCCATTATTTTAAACCACTTGGATGTCTATAAACGGACTCTTTTAAAATAATTAATGTTTTTCGGCAACGAACATCTGGTGAAAATTTTTAAAAACTTAGCCGCCAATAACGAACTCGGCCAAGCTTACCTTTTTTTTGGCGACGCTCAAATAGGTAAATTTCTTTTTACTCAACATTTGGCTTATTTTTTGGAATATAACGAGTGGCAAATTCTGCCCCGTCTTTTAATTGATGCTCAAATTATTTTACCTGACGAAAAGGGAATTATCGGCATTGATACGGCTATTGCCATAAGACAATTTCTTTTTCAAAAACCCCTGCGTTCAAAAAGAAGATTGGCGGTTATCAATGAAGCCGCTCAACTAACACCCGAAGCCCAAGCTAGTTTGCTGAAAATTGTTGAAGAGCCGCCGACTCAAGCCCTCTTAATTTTTATTATTCAAGAACCTTCTCTTCTTCTGCCGCCGCTCTTATCAAGATTAACCAAAGTTTATTTTTCTCGTTTATCTCAAAAAACCATTGAGGAAATTCTTCAAAAACATTACCATTTGAATGAATCGCGAGTTCAAAAAATAGCGGAAAAGTCTTTTGGCCGAATAGGCCGGGCTTTGGCATTATTGTCGGAAACAGAAAATCAAACCGGCAATTTAAGTCAAGAAGTAGAAGAAAAAATTTTGTTTTTCTGGGAAAATAAGTTTAAAAATTATAAAATTTTAAAAGAACTTTTAGAAAGAAATTCCTTAATTAAACGCTATAATCTTAATGAAAATCTTCAAAGAAAAGCCATTGAATATCTTCTTAAAAAAAGCCCTTAACTTTTGTTATGAACGAGAAAGAATTTTTAGATAATTTAGGAAAGCAGTTTGACGAATTCATCGGCCTTTTAAAAAATGAATTTAACGTCATTCGCGTCAATAGGCCAAGCCCGGCATTGGTGGAAAACATTAAAGTTGATTGTTACGGACAAAGTTTGACCATTAAGCAGTTGGGGAGTATTAATACTTTTCTGCCCCGAGAAATAAGAATTCAACTTTGGGATAAGGAAATTATCAAAAATGTCTTAAAATCCTTAGAAACGAGCAAACGGGGATTTTCTGCCAGCGCCGAAGGGAATTTAATAAAAGTATTTTTGCCGGAACTAAGTCAGGAACGGCGCCAGGAATTGAAAAAAATCGTTAAACGAATCAGCGAAGATTTTAAAATTAAGATTCGTCATCTGCGAGACGAAGCTAATAAACGCATTCAGGATTTTTTTGAAAAAAATGAAATAAGCGAAGACCAAAAATTTAAGTTAAAAGAAAAAATTCAAAAGAAAGTTGAGGAAGTAAATAAAGATTTAGATGAACTTTTAAACTCTAAAATCAAAGAAATTGATGTTTAATTGTTTCTAAAAATGAAACTGTTGAATTATTCAACACTTTAAAAGTATGGTCTTTTTGATTATCATTTTCCTTGCGTTTTTGATTTTAATCCATGAACTTGGTCATTTTTTGATGGCTAAGCTTTTTGGCGTCCGGGTGGAAGAGTTTGGTTTTGGTTTCCCGCCGCGCCTTTTGGCTAAAAAATTCGGAAAAACCGTTTACAGTTTTAATATTTTGCCTTTCGGCGGGTTTGTCAGGATTTTCGGTTTGGAAAAAGAACCGGAAAAACTTGGTGATAAACTAAATCCGCCGAAAGACAGCTTTTTGGCTCAGCCGGTTTGGCGGCGCTCCTTAATCCTTTTGGCCGGTATCTCAATGAATGTCTTTTTGGGCTGGCTGCTCTTTAGTTTTATTTTTATGCTCGGCAATCCTTATCGGCTGCTAATTTCGGAAGTGTTTCTCAATTCGCCGGCAAAAATTGCCGACCTAAAGCCGGGCGATGCCGTTTTAAAAATCAATCGGGGCGAGCAGACTCTTCAAGCGCCTCTCACCGCCGAAGAATTTTCTAAATTTATTCAGGAGGACCCCGGCGGCATCTTTGATTTGACTATTAAGCGTCAGGAAAAAGTTCTTAATTTTCAAATTCAAGGCCGAAGCAAACCGCCGGCTGGGCAAGGACCTATGGGCATTGCTTTAGCTGACGTGGGTTCAGCCAAACAACCATTTTTTCAAGCTTTTTTAAAAGGGGGAGCAATGACATTTTCGGTTCTTAAAGAAGTGGCAGTCGGACTTTTTAAATTTTTTAGTCAAGTTTTTGTTAATTCCGAAATTTTAAAAAGCGTGGCCGGGCCAGTGGGAATTTTTTCTTTGGCTTTTCAATTCGGCAGTTTTGGCTTGTTTTATTTTTTGCAGTTCATTGCCATTCTTTCCCTTAATTTGGCGGTCTTAAATATTTTGCCTTTCCCGGCTTTAGATGGCGGTCAAATTATATTTTTCTTAATTGAAAAAATTAAAGGTTCGCCAGTTTCCTTTCGGGTTCAAAAATTAATTAATGGCTTCGGCTTTGCGGTTTTGATTTTCTTAGTGATTTTAATCACTATCCAGGACATTGGCCGGCTTTTATAACTGATAGGGCTTCCTTGGGCAAAGTTTTTTAGGCTGTGGATAACTCTCTTGACTTGAAAGGGGGGGGTGTTATATTAAAAATGATGATTTAAAGGGACTCTAAGTGTTCGGCTTCAAAGTTCAATTTGCCGAATAAAACAAACAAAAGGTCGTTAAAATAAATAAAAGGTCGAAAATTAATAAATTAATAATAAATAAAACTATGAAAAAGTATCTTTTAATCTTACCAGTTTTAGCAATTTTGTTAAGCCCTAGCTTTACTTCAGCCGCGACCGTTGAAGAACTTCAAGCTTTGATTAATCAGCTTCAAGCGCAAATTCAGTCATTACAAACTCAATTAAGTGCTCAAGGTCAAGGTCAAACCCAATGGTGTTATGATTTTAATGTTAATTTGAAAATTGGAGATAAAGGCAATGAAGTTAAAGCATTACGTACCGTCTTGATAAAAGAAGGGTTTGATCCGGGTGATATCCCTGGCGGTTATGAAGAGAATATTACTTTCAGCGACTATACCGTTTCGGCTGTTTCTGGTTTTCAGGAAAAATACAAAGATGAAGTTTTAACTCCTTTGGGCTTAAAATACGCCACTGGTTTTGTCGGTCCAGCCACCAGGGCAAAATTGAATAGTTTGTACGGATGCGGGAAAGTTGTTGTTCAACCGTCAACAATTCCTACTCAACCGTCAACATACAATCAACCGCCAGTTATTTCTGGTGTCAGCGGGCCAATAACTCTTAAAGTCAATGAAACTGGCACTTGGATAATCAAAGCCAGCGATCCAGAGCAAGGAGTTTTAACTTACTCGGTTGTTTGGGGTGATGAAACAACATTTCAAGCTCAGCAATTCGCTCCTAAATCATCAATTTATACTCAAACCGCTACTTTCACTCATTCTTATTCCAAAATCGGCACCTACAATCCAACCTTTATTGTTACTGACAGTCAATATCTTTCTGCGAAAACCAGTGTTAGTGTAAATATTGGAGAAATAGCAGTTGAAACTGGTTCTGTAAAAATTACGGTTATGGGAGATACTGGAATTCGGTGTGTAGTTGCGCCCTGCCCAGGAGTACTAACAGTTTTATATAACGCCAAAGTATCTGTTTATAATGAAAAGGGTTCTTATATCGGCACTAAAGATACCAGTGGCGGAGCAGCGGTTTTTGAAAATCTGCCGGTTGGAACCTATACGGCAATTGCCAGTGCTGAGGGTTATGCAGACGGTAAGTCCGAATTCAAAATTGTGGCCAATGTAGGCGGGTATCTAACAATTAATCTTTGGAAAAAACCAATTGTTTCTTCCATCACCTTCCTTTCGCCTGCTGGTGGAGAACAATGGCAGATTGGAATTCCTCATCAAATCACGTTAAATCAGGGCGCTCCATATGAATCAAACTGTAACAACGCGCCAAGTTTGGTAGATAGCAACAACAAAGTAATTGGGTTTCTCTGGCCATGGTTTGATAAAGGACAAACATCTATCCAGTGGGACACAAAAACAGTTTCCAGTTGGGCATGCGGAACTACTAGCACATATTCAATTATAGTTCAGCCGGGAAAATACAAAATTCATATGACTCAACAAGACACTATTAATGGAACCGGACCTACCTTCAATATTGAGAGTAATTATTTCAATATTGTTTCAACAACTACTCCTTCCATTACTCCTTCCATCACTGTTCTCTCGCCGAACGGGGGAGAAACATGGACAAAAGGAACAACGCAAACGATCAAATGGCAGGACAATACGCCCGTTCCGTTATGTCCATCTGGAGCAATCTGCGTACCTCCTGCGCCGAAATATTATGATATCAAATTAGTCCTTTACTATCCGCCGTACACCACCGGCGAACTATACATCGCGCCGTATACGATTGCGAAGAGCGTGTATGGGTCGTCGTATACCTGGTCAGTAGGTAAGGTGTTAGACATAAATGTAAATGTAACCGGTGCTACTGTTCTTGATGGTCCGTACTTGGTTCAAATTTGCCAAACCGGCTCCGCAACCTGCGACTCAAGTGATGGCTACTTCAAGATTGTAAGTGGAGCGGGTATAAATTCTTCTCCAGTCATCAACGGAATTCCCGCAATCCCGTCCGACATCAAGGTTGGCCAATCTGTTTCGTTCAGCTGGGGTGCCACCGATGC
>Ga0210031_1000157_pt1 | contig 36993 bp, 45 predicted proteins | sample CryGeyCG2014_080_FD_185455 | JGI IMG/M metagenome (GOLD analysis project Ga0210031, IMG submission 185455) | Groundwater microbial communities from aquifer - Crystal Geyser CG03_land_8/20/14_0.80 (SPAdes) (version 2) | ecosystem: Environmental > Aquatic > Deep subsurface > Groundwater | place... | reverse complement strand
GTGAAAGAGATCAACAATCTGGGTAGCTCCATAAAATTGTTCATCCGCAATATTCCATATCCAGGGAGCGCCGTCTCCAAGCACACAAACCTCCTTTGCCCAGTGCATGCCGCGCCGCATTGCCTCTCTATATATCCGCTGGCCAAAAACTTCAGCAGATTCGATCGCCCCGGTGTAGCTGGTTGTCTCTTCGTCTCGCACAGGATAGCCCTTCTGGTCAACCCCTGTCTGGGTAAAGACGCAACCCAGCTTGACCTCCCGGGTCTTGGCCTGGCCGTCTTCACTCTTTCCTCTTCTGCCTGCGGTCTCTTTCTTCACCACCGGCACTCCGGTGCCATCCATGCACACATACATCCTGGGAACCGGTTTAATCGGGATAATATTATCAGACAGCGACGCCTTCGCCTCTGCGGCATGAAACGATTCCACCTGACTGCCGACCATTTGTGATACACGCTCTACGGCTTTTGCTTCTACGCGGATATCTGCCAGTTCATACAAATCTTCCTGGCCGAGACCGAATGGCCGGTAGGCCCCAACCTTGCTCATCATCCGACGCACCCCAGAACTATAAGATGTCCCCTCAATGTCGAGAGTGCGGTCTTTCGGACAAAAACCAGCATGGCTTTCTTTATCATAGTAGTACGCCCGCTTGACGACCATCGGGCCTAACACCGTGAGCAATTTCTTGTTCCGGTAATCGATAAATTCATACTGATGCCCTTCCCCGAAAGGAATGGCGCTGCCCTGGTAACCACCGCCATCGGCATTTACCAGCTTTTCAAGCATGCTGCAGCCAATATGGTGCATCGAGGAACGGATGCTCATTTCAAACGCCTCCAAGTCAAAACCGCCAGTTGCCACCTTCTCAGTAAAATACTGACCAACAATCCGTCCTATCTCGTTTTGTACTTCCTCATGAACAGATTCTGCAATTTTTTTTTAAGCTCGCTCAGCTCTTGGTCATCTTTCACTTCAGGTACTGGACGCAAATCGCAGATACGCTCGTTTACCACAACAATCTCCTCACAAAGTTCCACAAACTTCCGATGGTTCGTAATCTCGTCCAGATACTTTTGCAGTTCAGGCCCAAGCTTTAAACTTTTGGCATAACTCTTCCCTTTGATCGTCGTGTTCCATAAATGCACCGGTCCATGCCCCGGATGCCCTTCTTTTGCACACGCACAGTTCTTCTTTCCACATTTACGATATACGACCGAAATGATTCCCCGCCTGAAATCCCCGGTCTCCTGTAGTTCCCCGTACAGATACTCCCGCTTCTTCTCCAAGCTTTCAATCGTCTTGTCCATCGGCCTCCTCCTATAGTCTGTATGCTCATACTGCAATCAGATTATAGCGGAACGATCGGACATTGTCAACTATTTACCCATATTTATGTCGCAGACCCATTTAATACAATATCCTTGATTCCGTGATTTTGTTGTGCTATTGTAGCCAAAACCATTTTAATATTAGGCTGTTGACTGACCAATTCGTAAAAAAGACGGATCGCTTCGCGTGCCTGTTTCTGCTGTGCCCCGAATTGCTTCTTTTCTTTGAGTTTTTTAAGAAATTAGGAAGGCTGCCTGGACTTAGGGAAGATAATCGATATTTATAGCAGTAATCCAAATAAAATCTTAACCATTTTTTATAGTAATTGTGGGATGGTAAAGGTATATTTCTCTTGGAGAGGAAAGAGCCAAAGCTTGTAATTATGACTTCGGGTATTTTTAGCATTTGGAGTTACCCTGATAGCAGTGTATTATTCAATATTGAGTGATATACTGTTAGAAAACTCTTTAAAATATCAAGGAAAGTTTGTCAAGACTTTTTTTCTTCGGTAGATATGCTGATCAGTACAATAACTTGTTCTCCCCTCGCTCCGCTCGGGGAGAATGCGGTGAAAACTATTAGCGGCCGTGACATAAAGGGTGCAAAAAAAACAATGGCTCACATGAACTATTTGCAAATTTTAATCGGCGATAGCCTCACGATTTTACCAACGCTGGCGGCTGAATCCGTACAATGCTGCGTAACATCTCCGCCATATTGGGGACTACGCGACTACGATCATCCTGCACAGATCGGGGCCGAGCCATCGCCAGAACTTTACGTAGAAAACCTCGTGGCAATATTTCGGGAGGTTCGTCGTGTTCTGCGTAAGGATGGGACGGTGTGGCTTAATGTTGGCGACGGCTATGCAAGAAACGGCGGAACGGGTAATTGCGGCCCGAATGCCGTGGTCGGGAACACAAAAAAATTGATCCAAAAACGCAACTGCAAAGTTCCTAATTGCTGGGGACTCAAGGATAGAGATTTAATGGGGCTACCTTGGCGCATCGCCTTTGCTTTGCAGGCGGATGGGTGGGTGTTGAGATCCAAAATAACATGGATAAAAAAAACTGCGATGCCTGAAAGTGTGAAGAATAGGCCAACGAGCGCAACGGAAGAAGTTTTTCTGTTTGCTAAATCTCCAACTTATTTCTACGACGCAAACGGCGTTAGGGAGGCGAGTGGTGCGAATCTCCGTAACTATTGGATACTCGGTCCCGATCCAAGCGGAAATGGACATCCAGCCTCATTCCCGCGTGAGTTGGTGCGACGATGTATTCTGCTTGGATCGCGTGAGGGCGATACGATTCTAGACCCATTCGGCGGTTCTGGAACGACTGGGCTGGCGGCAAATGAGTTAGGTCGCAAGGCCATTCTGATTGAGTTGAATCCGGTATATGCCCAGATGTGCAAAGAACGTACGAGACAGCTACAATTATTTTTAAACATAGAATCCGTACGCCCAGATGGGCAAGGAGAGTACACGCCATGTCAAGAAAGCCCGGATCAAAGCAGTTAATTCTTGAGTTTTTTCTGCAGAACATTGGCAACGTGCTTGAGTCAAAGGATATTCAAAAGGCTAGCGGAGGGGCCGTAGAGTGGGCGCGAAGGGTTCGCGAGCTTCGCAATGAGGATGGCTATCAAATCCTTTCCCACAAGGACCGTGCGAGCTTAAAACCAAATCAGTATGTTATGGAGACTATTGAGCGAGTGCCCGCTTTCACACGCGGCATATCCAAGGAAACTCGTGCTTGGGTGCTTGAAAGAAACGGATACACCTGCCAAATGTGTGGAGTCGCGGCTGGCGACCCCGACCCGTTCGGTGGAAATCGAACTGTACGGTTGACGATAGGCCATATAATCGATAAGTCGAAAGGAGGCGAAGATACGCCGCATAACTTGCGAGCGGTTTGCACGAACTGCAATGAGGGATTGCAGAATACATCGCTGCCAAAACCGGATCGAATTCACCTGCTTGCTCAAATCCGGCGAGCGACAATTCAGGATCAGGAAGCCGTACTGGACTGGTTGCTTCAAAAGTTCAATTTGGAAGCCAAGAATAAGAAATAAAAAAAAAGAATTAACCAAAGGTAAGGAAACACTAACTGACCTAACAAGGGTGGTGCACCTGACGTCTCACTCGCTGGCACTCGTTCGGCGCAGGCGACCACCACCGTTCTCCCCTCGCTCCGCTCGGGGAGAATGCGGCAGTTGAGCAGCGAACTCCTGAACCTCCCCTCCGCTCCGCTGCGGGGAGAACCAGGAGTTCGAGACAGATTGCCCCTCCGGGGCACTGCTCAACTGCCGCATTGAGACTGTCGAAAAAGTATAAATGTGATATTTTCACTATTTTCGGGTCCAATAAAAACAGGCACTTATAAAACACAAAAAGCTTCGAAGTCAGTGTTTTTAGAGTTTTTCGACAGACTCGTTGGCCGAGATAAAATAATTGAAGACATGACGTCAATCTGATAAGGTAGCAACATGAAACTCTTTGAAAAAAATGGACATGCAATCATATGGGGCGATGCCATCGATGCCCTTACTACCCAAATCCCTGATGGTTCAATTGATTTGGTTTTTGCCGACCCCCCTTACAACATCGGCAAGAACTTTAACGGTCGCAAGGATCGTTGGCCGTCCGACGAGGCATATCTATCATGGTCGTATCAATGGCTTGAACTATGCGTCTCAAAACTCAAGCCCAATGGTAGCCTTTACGTGATGACAGCGACTCAGAATATGCCTTTCTTCGACATCTTTCTCCGTCAACGCCTCAACATCCTGTCCCGTATCGTATGGGCATATGACAGTTCAGGGGTACAGGCTCGCAACTACTTTGGTTCGCTATATGAACCAATCCTGTTCTGCGTCAAGAACAAAGACAACTACACCTTCAACTCTGATGACATTCTTGTCGAAGCACGGACCGGAGCAACTCGAAAATTGATCGATTACCGAAAGCCTGTGCCGACAATGTATAATACGAAAAAAGTGCCGGGAAATGTCTGGCACATCCCAAGAGTTAGGTATCGAATGGACGAATACGAAAATCACCCAACACAAAAGCCGACAGCACTCTTAGACAGAATTATTAGGGCGAGTTCAAATCCTGGAGACATAGTTCTTGACCCATTCTCCGGTACGTTTACCACCTCATACGTTGCTCAGGTTCTGGGACGCGATTCTATCGGCATCGAAATTGAGGAGGAGTACGTTAAAATCGGACTTCGCCGCGTGAATATTCAGGAAATATACAATGGTGAAGTCCTACGACGGGAACCCAGGACATATGAACAACAGGATTCCTCTGCCCAGCAGCAATTAATGATCTTTGAAAGGCGACCTCAATGGAACACGACTTCACACCAGTAATCAGGGAAATTCTCTCCAAGCACTTCGGCGAGGCTGCCGAAGACCTGTTTGAAAAAAGTCCATTGCTTCAATATATCAACCTCAAAACTGTTTCTGCGACACGTGGCTCAAAGGCGAGAAGCAGCTTCGCCAATCTCTATGCAATCTATGTATTGGCTGAGGACTATATCCACCATGGGTTTGAGAAGAAGGGCGACTATTCAAAGTACGAAGGTGCCAAGTTCTCCAGGTTGTTCAAGAGGCAACGCGAATTACCTTTTGGACGTAAACTCCAAAACCATGCCCTCAACCATCGCCTTAACGAGGAATTTCGAAAGTTTTTTCCGCAGGTTGATGCACAGCCAATCCTCCGTGTTGTAGAGACAAAACGATATTGGATTAACGAGAAACTAATTGTTTCATCGCTCGGTCGGAAGTCTTTCAACCTGGCTCTTTCGATTGTCGAGATAATAGACGCTTACTCGGAGATGAAGCAGGCATCATTTGAGGGATTCATCAAAACCTGCATCAAACTAAGGGAGGTTACGAAGAAGAAAGGCACAGAGGTTGAAGATTTTGTCTTGGGACTCCTTGCTCCAAATGTGGACGCCCGAATTTTTGAAATCGTGAGTTATTCCATCCTAAAGTATTTTTATCACGACCAGGTCGTATATTTCGGTTTTCAACTGGATGAACTGGAGAAATCTCCCTTAGTTCTCTATAAAACTGGCCGAACGAATGCGAATGACGGCGGTATCGATTTCGTGATGAAACCACTTGGTAGGTTCTTTCAAGTGACTGAGACACTGGACGTGAGGAAATATTTTCTCGACATAGATAAGATTGAGCGATATCCGATTACTTTTGTGATCAAGTCAACGGATAATATCGACGACCTCTTGAAGAAACTCAAGGAGGGCGCAGAGCGCCAGTATTCCATCAAGGCCATTGTTGACAAATACATGGCTTGCATTGAAGAAGTAATTAACATTCCGACACTTCAAGAACGTTTTCGAAACGGCGTTGCTCAAGGCTACCTCAGCGCAATGATGGAGGAGATCGTCCGCCAAAGCAAAGTTGAATTCAACTACGAAGAGCCTGATGAGGAAGATGCTGAGGAAGAATGAGAACGGCCAACAAGCCAATCCAGCCGACGCAAAAAGCCGCGCGGCTGATTTTCAGCGTTCTCCCCTCGCTCCGCTCGGGGAGAATACGGCAGTTGAGCAGCGAACTCCTGAACCTCCCCTCCGCTCCGCTGCGGGGAGAACCAGGAGTTCGAGACAGATTGCCCCTCCGGGGCACTGCTCAACTGCCGCATTCGCGGCACGCCTCCGGCGTGCCCCGTTAGGCATCGAGAGGAGATTACCATGGACGATAGCATGCATATAGTTTATCTTTGGAATGACGAATTCATGTTAGCCACATCAGGCTAAAGCAAAAAAAGGAGAAGACGGGATGCCTACAATTTCGATGTTTTATGGGATTCTCATCCGGATGTTCTTTCGAGATACCGAGAAACATCACGTGCCACACATACATGCTGATTACCAAGGGAAAGTTGCTGTGTACTCAATTCTTGACGGAACGCCTCTGGTTGGTGAACTGCCACCGAACAAACACAAGCTGGTCGTCGCGTGGATCGAAATTCATCAAGAAGATTTGCTTGCCGACTGGAACTTGGCTGTAAACGGCAAGAAACCTTTTCCAATTAAAGGACTAGACCAATGAGAATAGCAGAAATTTCTCCACAACCCAATTGGGTATTGTCCATCGTTGCAGACGATGGTCGCATTGGCAATTTTGATGTCAGTCCCTATCTTGAGTATGAGGCGTTTGAAACTCTTCAAGATCACACCGAATTTCTGAAGGTTTTCAATGGCGGATACTTTGTTGAATGGGATTGTGGTGCTGATTTATCAGCCGATACCATTGAGGCTCGATGGCAGGTAGTTGGCAAAGCAGCCCCTCAGACAACTGCCTAACAAGGGCAATGGAGCCGACTCCGCTTCTCAGTCTGATAGACCGCTATCGCGTGCGCTCAGACTTGCGATGCTCGCTGCTCAACTGCCGCATTGGTCTAAAAAACGCTTGACAATATAATACCGTATATAGTATCATCACAAAATGGACAAACGGCGAGTTATCCTTGATACAAATCTGTTATATGCCGGATTATATTCCTCTGAGGGAGCTTCTTATCAGATTTTGAGAGCTATTGAACGAGGGCAAATTCGGATAATTTTATCAACCACTTTATTATTTGAATATGAAGACATTTTAAATAGAAAGAAATTAGAGCTGGGATTATCAGAAAAGCAAATAGAAGCTGTTTTGGACAATTTGTGTAGGATTAGCGACCATCAAAAAATATATTATTTATGGAGGCCTTTCTTAAAAGATCCGAACGATGATCACATACTTGAGGTAGCTGTTGCTTCACAAACAGAAATTATTGTTACCCACAATATTAAAGATTTCAATGGCATTGATAAATTTGGGATAAGAGCAATATCGCCTAAACAACTATTAAAGGAGATAAAATGAGTGCACTTAGTTTGAGATTGCCAGGCTCAATTCATCGGCATATCAGAGAGATAGCCAGAAATGAAGGTGTATCGATAAATCAATTTGTTTCATCCGCGGTATCTGAAAAAATTTCTGCGATCATGACAGAAAATTATTTAAAAAGTAGAGCGAAAAAAGCGAAAAAATCTGACCTGAAAAAAATATTAGATACTGTCCCAAAACGTAAACCGATTCTTGGCGATGAATTGTAAACATAGGCAAATCAGTCCAGCGGATGGCTTACAGCCACCGCTGACCTCTATGTTATGTGTAAACAGAAATAAAGTACATGTTCAAATATACGAGCTACTTTGAAAAAGATGTTTTGGCAAAGCGGCCATACATAAAAAAGGAATGGTGCGAACGAGTTGTTTCTTCCAGAGAACATATAGAAGAGCAACTTGACGGGAGGTTTCGGTTTTGGGATCGAATTCCCGAATACGGAAATAAATATCTTCGGGTCGTGACACTGCCAGACCAGAAAACTATTCTCAATGCCTTTTTTGACCGAAATTTCAAGGGGGTGATCTAAAATGAGGTTAAGTTATCATGCTGACACCGATTCGCTTTACATTCATCTTGTCGAGCGTCCTGGAACAGAGGCACAGGAAGTTGCTCCAGGGATTGTGGTCGATTTTGATGATAGCGGAAAACCAGTAGGAATAGATATTGACCATGCTCAAAGTGTTTTGGACCTTACTACTCTCGAAGCTGAATCTCTGCCTCTTAAAGTTTCAACTGCATGATTGAACAATATTTCTGGTAATTATTGGTATTCATCTACACCTAACCAATCACTCCACCTGACCGCCAACAGCTCGGCGGTTTTTGAAATGCTCTGCCCCACATCAAAGCAGGTGGTTTTTCAAGGTTCAGAGCCCCGCAGTGTTGGCGGCAGGTGACTTCAGCGTTCTCCCTTCGCTTCGCTCAGGGAGAACGCGGGGCTGAGCCATGTGCCCCATCCCTCCGCTACGCTGCGGGAGAGCCAGGGGCACGAAACCAATGACCCTACGGGTCATGGCTCAGCCCCGCATTATGTGTAAAATCATAGAAAGGAGACAGGTATGAACACTGCGAAAGAAGAAGCCGTATCATTAATAGATAAGCTGCCAGATAATTGCACGTTTGAAGATATCCAATACCACCTATATGTAATCGAGAAGATTCAACGTGGAATCGATAGGGCAGAGAAAGAGGGAACGATGAGCCAAGAAGAAGTAGAGAAGAGATTCAGCAGATGATCTATAAAGTAGTCTGGTCCCCAGAAGCCATTGAAGATATTGAATCAATTTCAGATTATATTGCAAGGGATTCTGAGTTTTATGCACGTGCAGTTGTTACGAAAATTCTTGATGTAGCGAGAAGTGTTAAGGATTTTCCATTCATTGGAAGGGTTGTTCCAGAGTTTGGGCAAGAAGAAATCAGGGAGCGTTTTGTGTATAGCTATAGACTGATCTACAAAATAGAAGAACAGAAGATTCTTATCGTAGCGGCTATACATGGTAAAAGGCTACTCGAAAATATATCGAAAAGACTTGACGATTAGGCACCTAACCAATCACTCCACCTGACCGCCAACAGCTCGGCGGTTTTTGAAATGCTCTGCCCCACATCAAAGCAGGTGGTTTTTCAAGGTTCAGAGCCCCACAGTGTTGGCGGCAGGTGACTTCAGCGTTGAGCCTGTAGAAAAACCCTTATTTCTAAAAAAATGAATTTGTAACTGATTGATTTATATCAACTAATTTTTTGAAGCTTTCTTAAAAACGGACTTTTTCTACAGACTCGTTGGGTGTCAAATCAGTTACCCATTAATCCTTGACATGATACTAATATATGATACTATAGAAGAAACATGAATAAAAAACAACGACTGATTTTACAAAAGATATTTGAAAAACCGGAGCACTCGGATATTTTATGGAAAGACATTGAGGGATTGTTCGTAGCACTTGGGGCTGAAGTAACCGAAGGCAGAGGATCACGAGTGCGAGTGGCACTAAATGATATTCGTGCTGTTTTTCACCGCCCCCATCCTGAACGAGTAACTAACAAAGGAACTGTAAAATCTGTGCGAAGGTTTTTAATCGAATCGGGGGTGCAATTATGATGGAATATAAAGGGTATTTTGCAAAAGTCGAATTTGATGATGATGCCAACATTTTTCATGGTGAAGTTATCAATTTAAGGGATGTTATCACGTTTGCAGGAGAAACTGCAGAAGAGATTAAGCAGGCTTTTCAGGATTCAGTTGACGATTATTTGGAATTTTGCGCAAAGCGAGGGGAGAACCCAGAAAAACCTTACTCGGGCAAGTTCGTTGTACGCGTTGAACCAGAGCTACACAAGAAAGTTACTATAGAAGCTCATAAGGCAGGAAAAAGTCTGAATGTATGGGTTAATGATGCAATATCTAAAGCATTGAAAGACAACACCCAACAAGGGCATTCACTCTGACGCCCAAAGCCGTGGCGATTTTTGCCTTTGCCAATTCAGCGTGAAACATCTTTTTTATCGAATGCTCGTTGGCTTTGGGCGCAGGTCATCCGCACCGATAGGCCGTCGCTTCGCTCCGGCCTATCGGTGCGGATGAGGAGCATTCGCTTTGACATGCCGCGAAGCGCGGCCTATCAGTAAGAAAGGAGATTAGACTATGGCATCTATACAACAATTGACGGGAATGCGCGGTGTCTATCTTGTTGCGGCTGAACTATCAAGATTAGGATTCATAGCATCTCCTACTTCAAGAAGTGCAATTGGAGCTGACATCTTAGCAACAGATCAATATAATAAGTCAGGAGAGATGATAGAGTATTTCATAGTGCCAAGTAGAGTAATTTCTGAAAAAATGGTATATTCAAAAAATAAAAATTCGGAATGGTACGCCATAAATTTGAGAGATGTAGAAAAATACCGTGATGATTGGTCTGTTTCTGGCAAATCTTGAATAACAGCCCATTTTCGGGATTCGGGGTATCCCATAAAGGGAGTAGTAAGTGCGTTATTATTTTGATTGGGATCCCAATAAGGCAAAAGCAAATCGAAAAAAACATGGGATTTTTTTTGAGCAGGCATCCACTATTTTTCTTGATCCAAGAATGATAGCCGTCTTCGACACTGAGCATAGCGAACACGAAGACCGATGGGCTACAATTGGAGTTGACAGCAATGGTATTTTGTTGGTTGTAGTACATACTTTCCAGCAGTTGAATGCCGACTCTTACAGAATTAGAATTATTTCTGCCCGCAAGGCAACCAGAAAAGAGTCAAAACAGTATCGGGAGGAAAATAAATGAAAAAAGAATACGATTTTTCCAAAGGTGAGAGAGGTAAGTTTTATCGTCCAGATGCAGAATTGTATCTACCTATTTACATCGAGCCGGATATGATGGAAGTGCTAAGAAAATTCTCAAAGAAAAAAGGCGTCGAGGTTGCGACAATAGTAAATGAGTGGATAAAAAAAGACATATCCATAGTAGAAACAATAACAAAATAACACATAACCAATCACTCCACAGGATGCGGCGAAACTACCGCCGCACCTGTGAGTTCAAGCGATAGGCCGTCGCTCCGCTCAGGGAGAACGCGGGGCTGAGCCATGTGCCCCATCCCTACGCTGCGGGAGAACCAGGGGCACGAAACCAATGACCCTACGGGTCATGGCTCAGCCCCGCGTTATGCGCAAGAAATTATAGAGAGGTAAAAATCGAAAAATGCCCACAATACTCCGAATTGGGCCATATAGATTTTTCTTTTATTCAGGCGATCGAGACGAACCGCCTCATGTCCATATAGAGCGTGATGATAAAATTGCCAAAGTATGGCTTGAACCATTGAGGCTATACAGTAGTGGTGGCTTTAGCAGAATCGAAATATCAAGAATACTCAAAACTATCGAAGAAAACCAAAAAGTTATGTTGGAGGCTTGGAATGACTACTTTAGCGATTGAAATTGAAATTCCGTATGCAGAAGACGTATTAGTAACAGAGGATACGCTAACTGTTGATATGAGCGATGGAAGGACCATATCAGTTCCAACAGCTTGGTATCCTCGTCTTTTGCACGCCACACAGGAAGAAAGAACTAATTGGAGGATGATTGGCAGAGGTCACGGAATCCATTGGGAGGATATTGACGAAGATATCAGTGTTGAAGGCTTGTTGGCCGGTAAATCGTCTGGGGAGAGCCAAACATCATTTAAGAAATGGCTTGAGGCAAGGAAATCTCGTATAACAATCGGATGAACCCTGACCGAAAAAGCTATGTCGTTTTTGCTATCTACCCATTTTGTCGTTCATTGATTTTCTGTAGCTTTTAGTTAGTGTCTATCCATAAACTCCCCCTCCCCTGGAGGGAGGGGGCTAGGGGGAGGGGGAATATGTTTGCAGCTCAACGAAATTACACATCTTTTTCACCCCCACCCTAACCCTCCCCCATCAAGGGGGAGGGAATTTAGGGTATTTCTGGATGGGCACTAGTTATTTTTTTGTAAGCTTTTTCAGCAGGTTATCCGAAACGTCAGCGACCCACGCCCCGAAGGGGCGGTTTATCAAGGAGTAACTTTTTTGAAGTTACTCAGAAGCAGTTAAATGGAGGAATATTATGGAATCAGCGGATCTATTAGCAAAGAAAGCCATGGAGCTTGGGCCAATAGAACGAATTCGGCTAGTTGAGGCCATTTTATACAGCCTCGACAAGCCAGATCCAGATATCGAAAAGAGTTGGATCGCCGAGGCTGAAGCACGATATGAGGCATATAAACGGGGGGAGCTTGCGGCAATCGATTGGGATGAAATCAGAAAGAGGTACGAGCGTTGAAGGTTCGGTTGATATCCCCCGCTAATCTTGAATTGGATAAGGCTGTAAGGTACTACGACCACCAGTTACCTGGGTTGGGCTTTCGCTTTTTCCAAGAAGCATCGGCAGCTATCGAACGTATAATACTTATACCAGAGGCATGGACGAAAGTAGGCGCGCGAACACGACGTTGCATCCTAAAGGGTTTCCCCTATGCTCTTCTTTACGTGATAGAAACAGATGAAATTCTAATCACGGCAGTGGCGCATCTTCACAGAGATGCGGAACATTACAAGGATAGAATCATGTAAATCTGCTAACAACGGCATGAAGGCGGACGGGCTATATCCCGCGGCTTCGACGAGTGCCTGGGTATTCTCCAGTAAGAGACTTTGGCGTTGCGCTGGTGGTTCAACCCGCCCGCCGTTTATGTTTATGCCGCGCGTTCTCCAATGACCATGATTTGACAAACATCGCAATGAATGATAATTTTCAAAAAAAACAATAGGATTTAACATTATGCAGAACACCATCGAAATAAAGCAACTTTCCAGAGAAGAAAAACTGAGGGTAATGGAAGCCATTTGGGAAGATCTGTCTAATGAAGAGGAACAGGTAGAATCTCCTGACTGGCACAAGAAAGCTTTGCAGGAAACAGAACGTCGACTTAGCACGGGACAAGAAAAGATCGTGGACTGGCAAGATGCTAAAAAGGAACTCAGGAAACGATTCGAATGAAAATCAGACTACTCTCTTCCGCACTGGATGATTTGTCTGAAGGTCGGTTATTCTATGAGAAACAGGGTGAAGGGTTGGGAGAGTACTTCTTTGATTCTCTATTTTCCGATATTGATTCTTTGACGCTGTATGGTGGCATCCATCCAAAGTTTTTCGGCTATCATCGGATGTTGTCCAAGAGATTTCCTTACGCCATCTATTACAAGCTTGAAGAGGAATCGGTTGTTGTAGTGTGGAGAGTTCTGGACTTGCGCCGTGATCCCAAGAAGATCAGACAATCACTGAAACCTGGGCGGAACCAGTCGCTGCACTTGACGCCGAGAGATTTTGCGGCCTGACGGGCTTTTGGGGGGCGGCGCAAGTGAGCTTAAACGTCAGCCATCTGAAACAGGAGACATATATGGGAAAAGAAACCGTAGCGGTCTATTGGGACTTTGAAAATATTCATGCCAGTTTATATGACTCGGTCAACGGCAGTGGTGGCTATGGGCGAGCTCAAAACAGGAACAAACACCAAGACCTGCTCGTTAATGTGCAAGCGCTATATGATTTTGCGACAACATACGGAAATGTGGCAATCAATAAGGCATATTGCAATTGGCAATGGTTTTCAAAATATAGGCATTCCTTGCTTAAATGTGCTGTCGAACTTATCCAAATATTTCCTCCAGGTGCATCAGCCAAAAATGGAGCTGATATTAAGTTATCTCTTGATGCAATTGAGGATGTGTTGAGGTTCCCACATATTTCCTCAATTATTGTCATAGGTGGCGATAGTGACTTTATTCCCCTGGCACAAAAAATTAAGGCTGCTGGAAAAGACCTAATCGGTATTGGTTGTAAATCATCGACAAATCAGCACTGGGCAAACAGCTGTTCGGACTTTAAATATTACGATGCTCTGGTAGTTGATAGTCAAGCAGATGAAGATGCTGGAAATGAAGATGTTGGATCAGATATAATACAGGTAAAAGATCCTGTTGAACTTTTATCAAAAGCGATTAAACAAATTTCCAAGAGAACCGGCGACGAATGGGTTGTTAAGGCAGCAATAAGACCCATAGTGAAGCGACTTGATCCTACATTTGATGAATCAAATTACGAATGTAAAACATTCTCAGAATTACTTAAAAAGTATCCCAAGAGCTTTAAGATCAAGCCCGGAGAGCACGACCATTTAGTTAGTTTGCTCGCATAGAATACTAGGGGGGAATGTGGCAGGCAAAAATATACGCTGTTATTCAAGCCGGCAGATCAAAAAGAGGGGTAAGCAAGATGGCAGGGATTGGAAGTGGAAGTTTTTCCCTCCCAAATGGCCATTTCAAGAGACCAAACAACCAGACCCTTCCATTGAGCGCCCTTTGCGGCAAGAACGGGATTGATAACAGGAAAGGAGGTGTACAATGGGAGACAAAGGCGGAAAGAAGGATAAGGACAAGAGCCAGAAACAGAAAAAAAGCAAACAGGACCAAAAGGATAAAAAGAAGTCGGATAATCAACCGAAAAAAACTTCGTAAAGCACGGATTGATCCGGGAATCGTATCCGATCCCGGGACTCGGACGTTGTGCAGTGGCTCGGTACAAAGATTACTCCTATACCTAGGGAAAGTTCATCCCCATCTTTTTCGAAAAACAAATCCTACCAGGTATTTTTGGGTATTCCTTGAATCAAATTGACAACCTAAAAAATCCATGCTGATAGGAAAACCAATTCTCTGCCAAATGGTTTTTTTCCACATACTCGTTATACAGCAAAAAAGAGAGGGTGGTTGGAACGGGTAGACTATTGAACTCTTTAATTTGAGAAGGTTATGAAGATACTTTACACATCCGATCTCCATGTAAATGAGAGACACTACCAAAGACTTTTGGAATTACAGAGAAATCAGAGGATAGACTGCCTCATTATTGGTGGAGACTTAATTCCAAATAGCCCTGGTTTTCATGACCGCATTCATAACCAAAGGGACTTTATAAAGCAGTTTCTTTATCCCTATATTTCAAAACTAAAAACCACTAAACCAAACCTGGGTATTTATCTAATGATGGGGAATGACGATACGGCAGCCAATATGGATATTCTTGAAGGAATGGAAAAGGAAGGGATAATAAACCTTCTTCACAAAAGGCACCATGTCTTAGATGCAGAAATTCACCTTGTGGGATACGGGTATGTGCCTATTACACCTTTTTCCTTAAAGGATTGGGAAAGATTTGACACTGATGAGAAGGTTGTTATTGAAAACCCTCGAAGATCTTTACTCAGTACCAAACAGGGTATGCAGCAAATAGACCTCTATGAGACATTAGGGAAGGAAAAAACCATAGAAGAAGACATGAAATATTTAGCTCAAATAAGTGACTCAAAAAAGACCATATATGTTATGCACGCCCCCCCTTATAATACGGCTTTAGATAGGCTTTTCAACGGAACACCGTGTGGAAGCAAATCAATAAGAAATTTCATTGAGAGGCACCAGCCATATCTCACCCTTCACGGTCATATCCATGAATCACCTATGGTTTCAGGGATATTTATGGAAGAGATAGGAGATACCATCTCTATCAACCCGGGACAAGAACCAGACAGATTACATGCTGTTATCTTTGATACAGGAGACGTTAAGGGGACTCTTGATTATTTTCACTAGCCTCCAAAGGATGTCCTGAGATTGAGATATAAAGCCCTTCTGGAACCCCTTGTTTGTCTAGACAGATATAGGGATTAAAGTAAAAATAATTTGACAAAAATGCTTGCCAATTTGATCTAAATTTAGTTAAATATTAACCTTCTCTTCTATAAAAACTAAGAAGGATAGACTTAATGGTCAGTGAGTTAGCGATATTAGATATTTCGATCCTGTTTCTGACAACCCATTCTGAACTTTTCATATATCTTGCCTTATTTTCTGTCCTGATGATAGCAGGATTGGGAGTGCCTATTCCAGAAGATATAGCTCTTATTGGGGGTGGATTCTTAGCATATGCGGGATTCAGCAACTTGACTGTCACCATTATAGTCTGTTTTTTCGGTGTTATACTGGGAGATCTCGTAGTGTTCTCTTTGGGGAGAAGATGGGGTGATAGCATAACAAAACATCGCCATTTTGTGAGGTTAATCTCTGAGAAAAAGCTAAATCGGGCCAAAAAATTCTTTAAAGAGCATGGCAGCAAAACAGTTTTCCTGGCACGATTCATCCTGGGGTTCCGTGTCGTTGCCTTTACTACTGCAGGAATTCTAAAGATGAAGGCTTCCCATTTTATTACCATAAATACAATAGCCTCTATAATAAGTGTTCCAATATGGGTGTTTATAGGGTATATATTTGGTGCCAATCTCGACGTAGTAGTCAAAGTAGTTAAAAGAGCCGATTTCCTGATTATCATCTCTCTTGCTTTAGTGATAGGTTTAACTGTAGTATATTATCTTTGGAAGAAGAGAAAGAAAAGCAGTCTATGATATACCTCACATTACATGCCTATTTAAGAACCCTTACCTTTGATAAAAGGTCGTCACCGTATACAATAGGGTCACCATGCCCGGGGTAAAGACCTTTCACGTTCAGATAAGCCCCCCTTAGATCATTGAAAGATTCCTTTATTTGGGTGTAGTTACAGCAAAAAAGGTTCAATTCCCCTTTTCCATCCATATTGAGGATAGTGTCACCCGAAATAAGAATATTTTTCTTTTCATGCCACAGACAGGTACTGTCAGTGGTGTGTCCAGGGGTTGACATAACCCTCCAATCAGGGGCATAGGGTATAGTATCGCCATCCCCAAGCCAATGATGGACATCATATCTCACCGATACCTTTTCTCTCAAGAATGGCAAAGGTATTCCCACTTTATCATCCAATTTAATCTCGAGAAGAGAGGGGATGTGACGGTCCAATCTTAGATAAACAGGAGGAAGGTTTCCAAACCAGGCCCCAACAGGGGGAATACATAACTTTTCTTTTCGACTGAAAAAATCTTTAACCTTTTTATAGAAGGCTACTTCAGCACGAGGTAATTTAGCTAACAGACAGGATATCCCTGCCACATGGTCTATATGAAAATGGGTTGAGAATATAAGAATCGAGCATCCTTCTTTAGGAGAGAGCCCGTCAACGTATCTAACTATATTTTTTACCTCTTCAGAAGATCCTACGTCAACAAGGATTAAAACATTTTCCTCTGAGATAAGATAACAATTTGAGAACCCACCCTTTATTAAACTTATATGCTCCACTAGCTTATTCCCTCTAAAACCTCGACTAGACTACCTTTAGCCCCATCTGTCTGGCAATGATAGTCCGCTGCATCTGAGAAGATCCGGCGCTTACAGTGATTATCCTGGCATCCCTGAAGTATCTCTGCATGTCATACTCCATTGAATAGCCGTACCCGCCCATTATCTGCATACCCTGGTTGGTCAGTCGGGCCAGGGACTCAGAGCCAAAAAGCTTTGCCATAGATACTTCCCTAATACAAGGAATCCCTTGCTCAACCATCCATGCAGCACGATAGGTCAAAAGTCTGGCAGCATCCACCTCTGTCTGCATATCCGCAAGCATATGGCCAATGGCCTGAAACGTTCCAATCGGACGACCAAACTGTACTCTCTGTTTTGCATGATCCAGGGCGTCGTCAACTACAGTCTGGGCATTTCCAACATATCCCGCACAGGCAAAGAGCCTTTCTAACTCAAGACCTGACATGAGAACCTCCCAGCCCCCGTTTAATTCACCGATAAGGTTCCCCTCAGGAACCCTAACGTCTTCAAGAAACAGCTCGGTAGCATGAATGATTTTTCTTCCAAGGGTCTTGATTACACGAATATCTATTCCAGGGGATTTTGGGTCAACGAGTAGCATGCTGATCCCTTTGTGCCTGGGGAGATCTTTGTCTGTTCTCACAGCCATGGTCATAATATTCGCCACATCTGCGCCAGTAATAAAAACCTTTTGGCCATTTATAACGAATCCGTCCCCCTCAGGAACGGCTGATGTGACCAGTGAAGCCACGTCAGAACCTGCATTGGGCTCAGTCAAGGCAATCGACCACATCATCTCTCCATTAACTACTTTAGGTATATACCGATTTTTCTGTTCTTCCGAACCATGGTGCAAGAGGGTCAACGCGTTGAAGATAGGCACTCCGTATCCTGCTCCTATCTCATAAGAAAATCTACATAGTTCCTCACCAACCATGATAAAATCTAAAGGACCACAGCCACTGCCGCCATATTCTTCCGGGAAAGGTAGACCATACCAACCCAATTTCGCCATCTTCTTGTACAGTTCAAATGGAAATTCCTCTTTCTCATCCAGCTCTCTAACGTATTCTCGCGGACATTCCTTGTCCATAAAATTACGTACAGACTTTTTCAGTATCTCCTGCTCTTCAGTGAACTTGAAATCCATGCCATTTTCCTCCTTGTTTATTAAATTTTCTTTCAGGTTACTCATTCACTTATCCATTTTTTGTCTGGTTGTCAAGATAATAAGACTCATGGAGTTTCTTTCATAAAAAAGTTGCTTTTTTTGCTACAATGAGTAAAATTGGTAAGCTGATAGGTAACTACTCAGGTAGATAGACTTAAGGCGGAAGACCGTTAGGACGCTTCAGCCTTCGGTCTTCAGCCTAAACACCTGAGTAGCTATGCTGATAGATGCCTAAAATTTAAGAAAGATTAATCACACGAAAGGTGAACAATATGCTTGACCTAATGAGAAAACATGCCAGATCCTGGTTTATACAGATAGCCCTATTTGCTGTAATATTAGTTTTCGTCTTTTGGGGTATCGGGAGTTTTAGCGAGGACAAAGGTAATAGGATAGCCACTGTCAATAATCAACATATAACAATCCGTGAATACAGAGAAACCTATGAAAACCTGTTAAAGAGATATCAGGATGTCTATAAGAACGATCTCTCTGAAAAATTGATTAGTCAGCTGAATCTCAAAGAAATGGCTCTGGAAGGTTTAATAGAAAGGGCTCTTTTGATACAGGAAGCAGAGAGTCTCGATTTAAAAGTAACCCAGAAAGAACTCAAAGAATCAATAATGAATCACCCTGCCTTTCAGAAAGACGGGAGGTTTAATCATTACCAGTATATGAACTTATTGAGATACAACAGGATGACACCCGAGGAATTTGAAGCATCTCAAAAAAGAGACCTCTTGATAAAGAAGGTTGAAGGGGTCATAAAAGATACTGCTAAAATATCTGACAAGGAAGCACTGGATATTTACACCTTAGAGGATGAAAGCGTTAATATCGAGTTTGTAAGTTTAATGGCAGCATCCTTTAGCGGCAAGGTAAGTGTGTCAGATGAGGAGATAAACGACTATTTTTTAAAGCATAAAGAAAAATACCGAATACCAGCTAAGGTGAATGTGCAGTATTTGAGTTTTAATCCAAAGGACTATGAATCGAAAGGCGAGATTACGGAAGAGAATATAAATGACTACTACCAAATGAACAAAGAAAAGTTTACTTTGCCAGAAAAGATACAGGCAAGACATATATTGATCAAGAGCCTCCCTGATGATGATTCTGAATCGGTTAAGAAGGCAGGAAAGAAAGCGGAAAATATCCTTTCTGAGATACAAAAGGGGGCAGATTTTGCCACATTAGCCAGGGCATACTCAGATGATCCTTCGGGAAAGAAAGGCGGGGAGTTAGGGTATATAGAGAGAAGAAATTTGATGGGACAGATCAGAGAGGCTATATCTTCCCTTAAGGCAGGAGAAGTTAGCCCGATTATTAAGAGTCCTTTCGGCTTTCATATACTAAAGATTGAAAAGGTTCTAAATCCAAGAACCATACCTTTAAAGGATGTTAGACCTCAGATTGTTTCTCTCTTGAGACAGGAAATGGCACAAGAATTGGCAGACAAGAAAGCAGAAGATGTTAATGCAATGATTTTTGAAGGAAGAAATCTTAAGAAACTTGCATCCGATATAAAGATGGATTTACATGAGACAGGCCTCTTCGCTATACAGGAAAGCATAAAGGAACTGGGCAGAAATAAGCCTTTTTCTGATGCCGCCTTTTCTCTAAAAAAGGACGAGATAAGTCAGTTGGTAAAATCCTCGGGCATAAATTACATCCTGCAGGTGATTGAAAGGGTAGAACCTCGAATACCCGAACTCCATGAGGTCAAAGATAGGGTAAAAAAAGACGTGCAAAGTGAAAAAGGAAATGCTATGGCCAAAGCAAAAGCAGAGGGATTAGCAGAAGGGTTACGAATGGGGAGGAAATGGGAACATCTAATCTCTGAAAACAAATTAAGGGTTGAAGAGACAGGATTTTTTAGAAGAGGGGACAGTCTCATACCAAAGATTGGATACGCTGAAGAGATCAAAAAACATGTATTCTCTTTAACCACAAATAACCCTTATGCTAACAGGGTTTTCCATGCTAACGATACTTACTTTATAGTTAAATTGAAAAGCAAAAAGGATGCGGCTAAAGAAAAATTTAATTTGGTGAAGGATAGACTCAAGAAAGCGCTTATTGAACAAAAGAAGGAAGAGATTTTTCAAGCATGGATTAGCAGCCTAAAAGCCCGTGCAGAGATTGTGAAAGACTTAAGCCACATTAGGTAATGAAATACCGTACACATGCTATTTTTTATCTTGACACAAAACACTCATTTCGCTATAAAGGATGCTATATTAAATGATCCGTATCAACTACCATCCCGACTTGTCGGGATGGTTTGAGGGTTCAAGGATTCAAGGGGTCAAGGGAGAATCTTTTCTTTATTACTCTCGAATCCTGGAATCCTCGACCCCTCGAACCCTTGCGGCGCAAAAGATCGAACTGAAGTCTTTGCCTGAAGGCGAGGGTTTTTCTCTCATTCCCCGAATGAGACAATAAAGGAGGCTATTGCTTTGGTAGAGGGAACTGTAAGGTGGTTTAGTGACAAAAAGGGGTATGGTTTTATCAGTCAGGATGAAGGTGGAGATATTTTTGTCCACTATTCGTCCATCAACACAACCGGATTCAAGAGCCTTGCTGCAGGTGACCGGGTAAGTTTTGATGTTGAAGACAGCAACCGGGGACCTGTGGCTAAAAACGTCAATAAGGTCTAGTACTGCAATTACTTAATAGCATCTCATCGAAGTTAGACAAGAGAACGTAACTACTCAGGTGGATAGACTGAAGGCTGAAGACTGTTAGGACACTTCGGTCTTCAGACTAAGCACCGAAGCTCGATATATAGCTCCTTTCTTCGAGCAATGCTGAGGTAAGCTCCTCTGTACCACCTATAACGTAAATTCTTCCTTTTCCAATCCTGGAAATCTCTCTCATAAGCCATGGGTTTGACGATTTCTCGTTAATGCAAACACAGGATATAGTTATGCCTTTTCTAATAGTCTTGGAAGCTTCCTCCAGACAGTATCTTTCAGGAAAAGGCTTGGGGGCATTTGCATCTCCGTCAGAAACGAGAACTATATGCTGTTTCACTTCCCCCCTTTTGTGCTGAGTTAAAAGGGAACGGGCCTTTGAAAGTCCATAACCGATGTTGGTAAAAGCATTTTCATGAAGTTCCAGGTCTAAGACCTTCTTCGCAACCAGATACGGATTACCGGTAATTTCCACAACTATATCAGCCATATTTGAAAAAGTTACTACGCCAATCCTGTCTTTATAATGGGTGCAGGCCAGAGCAAGAGCTACAGCGCTCTCTTTTGCATACCAGAGTTTATCCAGTTGAGACATTGTCCCCGAAAGGTCTATGGTCATCGCTATCTCCAACTTCTTTCTAATATCCCTTTTTTTTACCATTATATCTTCTCTGGCTATCTGATCCCGCCGATTTTTAATGGCTTCTCTGATAGTATCCTTTATAGACACATCCCTGTATCTGTCACCAAACCTGTATCTCCTGAGACCGACTATCCTTCCGTCACCAAAGTTCAACCTCTTACCGGTTTTGTGCCGCCCATCTCCTGATGAATTGTAGTAATCCCAGTATTTCGGGACCAACTTTTCAAGGAGCATCGTGACTGCTTTCCTGGTCATATCCCATCCTTGAGCGCTCTTTTCAAGGACATTTTTGTCCTCAAGCATATCCAGGGTCTCCTTAAGGGCAAGTTCTTCCAGTCTTTTCTTGTACTCTTCAAACATCCTGTCCTTATTTTTGCGCATATCTTCTATCTCCCAGAGGAGGTCTTCCGTCATATCCTTTCTGTTCCCTGATTGAATATCCTCCTCCAGTTGATCTGCCGCCTTCTTGTGTATTTTAGCGAGTTGTGATTCTGGAAACCTATGGATCCTTTTTAGCAATAAGTCAAAATACCCCAGTTTTAGAGGTTGCTTGAACCTCTCAACCCGCATTATCTCTTCTATAAGACCTCTAACCTCTTCCTCGGTCAGAACGATACCATATTTCTTTTTATCGGTGCCATATAGGACTTCATCCACTATCTCTCCAACAATCTCATCAGAGGACCTTATGGCTTCTGCATGAGGGGCTATGGTTATCCTGTGGGGCAAGGAGACTTTTGAAGCTGTTTTAAGGATTTCATTGTCCTTTTTTGAACTTATACGCTTGTATATCGGGATCAACTCAGCAAATTTAACTTCCCCTCTTGTGCTCACGCCTCTTTTTATATCAGGATGATCTCTCGTTTTGTGGACAACGCTCATTATATTATCCTTGAGACTATCATCTATATCCTTTCCATCAAAGAAAATATGTCCTTCTATTTCACGGTCTTGAAGATAATGCAGTTCTACAATATCAAAGTGATCAATCATATCTATAGGCAGAGACCTCAATGCCCCTTCCCCACCGGTAGCAATGATTAAGGTATCCAGTTGAATTCTTTCTTCGTAGCCACCGATATTTATGGAATCTTCCAGGGCATTGAGAACAACATTCAATACCCTTTCCGGTATTCTGTCTACAAAGTCTAAAAGCAAAAATCCCCCATTGGACCTCAGGAGTTTACCCGGTGTAAATGCTCTTATGTCATGAAGCCCATAGATAATGGCAGCCTCAGGATCCAGCCCCCCTATCAAGTCTTCTGGAAGCAGCTCAGGACTCCCCTGAACCCTCTTCACTCTTTGAGAAGCAGGCATAACTTGAAGCTCTATCTCCAATTCCATCTTCCTATCCATACACCAGGGACAAAGAGGCATTTGGGGATGACAATTCACAGGACAGTCTTTTATAACCTCCATGTCGCCAAGAATACTGCTAATCTTCTCTGCCAGAACTGTCTTGCCACTTCCCGGAGGCCCAAGAATAAGCAAGTGGTGACCTGAATAAAGACTTGATATTATCTCTTCTTTCTTTTTATCCTCGAGCTGAAAACCATTAAATAGCCACTTTTTAGTTTCTCTTAAAGGAGTGGCTCCCAGACGGTCTCTAATCTCACTTCGTAACAAATTAGGCTCCTTCTTTTTAAACATAAAAGACTCTTACCGCAAAAAATATATTGCGTAAATTCTGAGAGGGTAGAAAAAAGGGTGCTTTCCCTTTAAAAGGGTTTTAGCCAAAAACCTTAAAAGAAAGGAGAAGCATCCATGAGAGTAGAGATTAGCGTACCAGAAGTTGTTAGTATTTTCAAGGAGATTCAAGAGCAACCTGAGAGAATTTTTGAGATGATCCGTGCAGAGATCAAAGACAATGTGGGTGAATATCTGTCCAGGCTTATGGACATGGAGTTTACCCATTTTCTTGGGCGAAAGTGGTATGAACATGGTCAAGGAGATCTTAATCATCGCAATGGTTACTATCCTCGCAACTTCACATTAAAAGGTCATCCTTCACCCAGATCTGGTTTTCAGTAGTTCCAGATGCTTCCTCACACCCACTCTCTCCCACATGTAAATGCATGGATCCATCTGATACTCTGATGGATATAGGAGCCCATGCTTATGAACATCTTCGGGTTTTACCCCAGCTTCAAGCAAACCGATAAGACGTTGCTGTCGCTTGTTAATAATGTCCAAAAAATCATCCAATCGTGCTCGAAACTCAGATCGGGAAAACATCCCAGCCTGGTGTCCGGTAAGAAACCAGTCGGCGTCCAGTTGAGCAATCCTACGAGCTGAGGCAATAAACTCGTTGAAGTCTCCATCGACATTAGCACACGACGGTCCGAAGCTGGTCAAGTCAAAGTCAACCGTATAGACCAGGCCTTCGTCGGGGAAGTACGGGCAGCACGAACCTTGTGTGTGACCGGGGGCATGCACCATAATCACACGTGCCTGTCCAATCTGCCACTCTTTATTATATGGATACGTACGATCTGGAGATCGAGTTGAGAGCCACCATTCGTGACGATAGCATGGTGAAAACTCAGTTTGCGGAGTGTGGGGGTCGGCTACTTTCTCTATCCATTCGGTGACGCCACTATCACCATACACCTCCCTGACGCCAAACCATTCCGCCACTCGGCGCAAGTCCGAAAAGCCTTCAGCCTCAATGGGATTCATCCATAGTTCAGTTTGGGGAAACAGATAGTTTCCGGAAATGTGGTCGAAGTGCCAATGGGTATTGATAACCATATCCACGAGACGTTCGTTCACCTATAGCAGCCTGTAAAGCCTCTCGTCCCGCACCGGGGTCAATCACTGCCATTGTATCGCCATCATCTACAAGAAGAGACGTGCACATAGGGAACCTGCTCTTGCTGGGACTGGGCACTACTCGAATGTGCTTAAATTTGACTGTCATCTTATCCCTCCTGGGTTATGGAAAGTCGAACTGATTCAGGATTAACTTGACAGGCAAACTAGACCTCCGCTAGATCCCGTCCAGTGTAAGTAAGAAACTTCGCACCATTATCGGTGATCAAGAACGTATCCTCCAGATCAACACCACCCCATCCCGGCACGATGAGCTTTGGCTCAAGGGCAATGGTAATACCTTCTTCAAGGATTATATCAACCCCCGGTGTAACAAGGGGCATCTCGTTCATCTCAATCCCGATACCATGACCGAGGTAGCTGACGCCAAATTGCTGATACCCCATGAACCAATCAGAATATCCATGCTCCTCTATTACCTCAAATGCAGCACCATAAACATCGTTCACCTTGTTGCCGGGCTTCATCATAGGGATCACCTTCTCGTAAATCTCAAGAAGGATACTATACCTCTCAATTTGAGTCTTGTCCGGACTACCCACTACATACATCCGCGCCTCATCACTGTGATATCCCCGATACGGCACTCCGATGTCTACCATTACAAGATCACCTCTCATGATCTTCCTGGAGGATGGACCGTACGAAAAAGCGCGGCTCAACCCAACACCCGTGATCGTAGCTCCGGGAAAACCGGAGGGTGTGTATAGATTCTCTCCTGATGCGATCAACTCGTAATGGAGGAATCCGTCCCATCTCCTTATATGAATAAACCCATTATGCCCTGCCTTTCTCATGGCATACTCAACCTCTGTTGCAAGCTCTATCTCGCTGATCCCATCAACAAGCGCCTTACGCACCATTTTGTGCCCCGCATTTGAGATCCGTGCGGCCTCCTCCATCATCGTTATTTCATACCGAGATTTAACCATCCGCGTAAGAAGTATTGCAGGAGTTACATCAGTCGTCTCTACATCTCCACCAATCCTTTTGAGGATGCTCTCATAGATGCTAACAGGCAATACGTCCTTCTCGATTCCTACCAGAGAGCCTCCCTTAATCAGCTCACATATCTCCTTAACACCTCCTTGACGGATATCTCCTATCCAGGTCTCTTTTTCGCCCTTTTCAAGGTGCATCCTGAAGAATATTGTCGGATCACCGTCTTTTGGGACTAAGAGCATCGATGGCTGGGCAGTGCCTGCAAGATAGTAGATGTCCCTTAAATGACAAATGATCGCAAAATCACAGGGCATACGGGATTTGAATGCCTCAACCCTTGCTTTAAACTCGCTATTTTCCGGATACAGCATCTTTATCGTACCTCCTATAAAATTGTCTGCTTGAACTATATATCAAACGTTCAAAACCCTGTATGATCAGGCTCATATGATCAAAATCGTACCCACTATCTCCCCCCTCGCAACTGTATCGATTCTTTGAGAGCTTCTCTCAACCTCTTCTCTCTTGATCCCCCCTCATTACCCTTGCTATCAGGGCTTCGATAAAAGAATCAAGATTGGCCTTTGAAGTAGCATCATTATATCCCCTTATATCCAAACCATCCAGGTCAAAGATCGTTGTCGGTACGACAGTCTCTTTGTATACGGAATCTTTGATCAAATCTGAGGTTCTCATTGTCAAGTATGTTTATTGGATCGATAATTGATACTGCCAAATCGATGAACAAAGGAAAGGAGGCTTTCCCGAAACTCTCGATCCGTTGTTGGTTGGTTATCGATTAATTATGAGAATATCTTTCTCGTGCTATAAGCGCAGCGCCAAGCGCGCCAACGGTATCGGGCATTGGGGGGATAGCAACCTTATTTTCCAGGGCATTGCTTATTGCTCTTACCACACCAGAATTACGGGCTACCCCGCCCGACATGGCTATAGGAAAACCGATTATGTCTGGTATTATACGCTTTATCAAAGAAAGGGTACGTGAGGCGATTGAGCGGTTCAACCCGTGCACTATCTCGTTTACCTTAACACCCTCGGCGATGAGTGATACAACCTCGCTTTCAGCAAAGACGGTGCACATGCTGCTTATGGTCAGATCGCCATGAGCTCCGTTGTCCAGTTCGCTCATTACGTCAATATCCACCTGCAGGGCCCGAGCCATGGCATCAAGGAACCTTCCTGTGCCTGCGGCGCATTTATCGTTCATAGCGAAATCAACAACCTGTCCATTTTCATCAAGCTCAATGGCCTTGCTGTCCTGACCGCCTATATCTATCAATAGATGAGTGCCAGGCAATAATGCCTTAATGCCGCGCGCGTGGCAAGTGATCTCAGTAACCGCTGTTAGACGTCCTTCAACTCGCTTGCGACCATAACCGGTTGAAACTGTGGCAGTAACTTCTTTTTCTGAGATGCAGGCTGATCTTAATACTTCATCAGTAGCGCGCGTTATCGCCTCATGATTTCGAGCGCCTGTTGGAACTACTGATGATGCAAGTATCTTTTCGTTATCATCGATAAGAACAGCATCACAGGTCAGACTCCCTATATCGATTCCAAGGTAATACATACCTCGCTCCTTTTTGTTACTTCTTCCATGGGGAGGGGTGACTCTCAATCATCTCCATGAATGCCTCTATCCTGGTTATTAGTTGCCCTTCAGCAAAATTTCCCCGATCAACACAATCAACCTCCAGGTTAAGGACAGGAACCCCTATCTCCTTCATGCTACTATCGATAAGACCTCTTGCACCGGTTCCCTGCCTGCATCCCCAATGACATGGATTTATGGCACCATCTATTCGGTAGGCTTCGGCAAGCTCTATTATGTGTTTAATCCGTCGTTTTGCAGTGCCGTGCAAGGGAGAAGATATCGAACGACGCGCAAGTCCAACATAAGGATCGTTAGGATCGATTGGGTCCCAGGTTATATCGTTTAACTCATCAATAACAATAGCCGCTTTGTATTCACTCTCAAGCATTTTTACCAAAGTATTCTTAAACTGAATGCGATTTTGAAGCCACATTAGCCTTAAGCTCTCTCCAGGCACGCCGCTGTTATTGGCATTAATCCTGGACTTAAATTCATCCCTATAGAATTGAGCTATCTCTACAGCGGCCTCAGTACCGAAGAATAATGGCATAACAATGCCAAAGTTACTGAGATCACGTCCGTTTGCAGGAGATGGGACTTGTTTCGCTAAATTGTAGACATCTGACATAACCTCTCGTGCTTTGTTCGTATTTTCGATTGCTTTACATTGTTTATTCTTGTCGAGAGGACTGCCAGTGTGATTGGCAACAAACTCTACCATGTCCTCTATCTGATCAGCAAGAAAGTTAACGCTTTGATCGGATTCATCTTGGGGTATATGAATCACAAATAGGTCTCTCTTAAACAACCTGGCAAGGTTTTCCAGAACTGCCTGACCACCTGTGCATGGACTAGTAGTAGAGATCAAAAATTCGGGTATTGGCATAAGGCATTTGTGAGCGGCCCCGATAATAGCCCGATGGTAGCCACAGGTATCAGATGCATAGCCGGTTTGCTCGGCATTCTCTAAAAGCTCCATTCCAATATCAGTAGAAACAAGGACGGATGCCATGAATTCAGCGTAGCAGGATGTAACTCCCATCGTATTTAGCAGATCAAAGGGAACAAGAGCTCCTGCCCATGCTTTACGATCGGTATCAGAGTATAGACGTTTTCCCAAGCGGGCTATTTCTATAGTATATCTTTTCCTGGCGCTTGCGCTTTCAGGATTTTCCTTAATCGCGTTATTAATTCCTGATTCTAGGTTTTCAAAATATTGAAGCATCATGTGATATTTTCCTTTTCTTTTAGGATGGTTATCTCAACATTTCAATAAATGCTTCTATCCTGGTTTTATGCTGCCCAATTGATCGCATAGTACAATCACCTTCAAGCAGTAAGAATGATAGACCTTCTTTTTTTAAAGCCTCACGCACAGATGGTAGCCTTGCCAAATAGGGATCACAAAACTTTATTATATGGCCGATTACGCCGCGTGCATTGGATGCCTTGGCCTTTTCCACAACGTCATGTATCATCTTACCTGGATTGCTAGGGTCTATTGTTCGAGCGCATGCCGGGCGTGAAAGAGTAGCTCTCGCTAAACCTTTGAACCCGTCCAGGCTCTTGTCGTTATTTTCGATCTCTATTACATTAATCATACGGGAGCCAGTGCATAGATCCTCGCCAACGATGCGAGCTCCGCAAGACTCGAAAAGAGTAAAAACTTCAGGGTCGGGCAATACATTTCCAAATATATAAATGGGCAAAGCATTATCCGCTATTACATCAGGTTCACCAGCAATTTGTTTAATTAACTCCAGAACATTTTCTATCGGCTCAGTCACCGCTTTATTGTAGATGGCTTGAAGCCTTGTGCTGCCATCCTTAAGGGTTCCAAGATTGACGCGTTTTTTTAGTTCGTTTAGATGTATTGCAAGTTCATTATAGCGTCCGATGCTATTCTCAACTCCTTCAGGTCTTATGTCGTCTCCGCCCCATTGTGATAGTCTTTCTGCAAACCGATTAAGCTCATCTGCAAAGAAAGAGACTGATCTGTCGTCTTTTGAAATGGGTAGATCAATAAGGACGGTATTATCATTCGGCCGAACCTTTTGCCAGGCATCACTCAAACGACGCATAGCATCGCAACTATTCATGAAAACTATGCCAGAGAGATCTGGGATATCATCCTGCATGGCTCGATCCAGGATACGCTTGATGTGCGGGCATAGATTTTCATGCAGAATTTGCCCCGCTTGATCCGGCCAATCGCCCATTGGCAGGATGCGATATGGTACAAAGCCGGCAGCGTCTATAAGCGCAAGTGGTGTATAGGCGCAAGTAAAACCTATTAATTTGCTCTTATCTTCCATAATAAATTACACCTCTTTAATAAACACCTTCGTGAGAATACCTTTTGTTCCTTAATTAGTTGAGTATTCCCAACATATAATACGCAAACAAATCTAGAACAAATTATTAACAAATAATCAGGAAAAAATTCAGAAATGTTGGTTCTGCAGATATTAAGGGTAAATAAATGGTGGGTAGGTTTTCGACCGGTCTAAAGTGATTTTAGTTTTTCGTACAATATTTCAGTCTCTTTGCTTAATGGGCAGTCCAATCCATTCATTATATTACTTTTGCATCTCTCGAAGGTTCTGATCACCATTGCCTTATTCCCCATCATAGAATAACACTTCATCAACTGTTGATAGACGTCCTCTGCATACTTATCAAAGGCAAGATACTTCCTTGCATATTCGATGCATCTCGAATAGTCGCCTTTTCTTTCAAAATATTCCATGATTTTCGCTAATAAATCCAGATACTCTTCTTTGAGCCTCTCCCTCTCTTCGATACACCAATCGACATAAATGTCTTCTTCCAGGAAATCGCCGCGATAAATAGCCTCGGCATTCAGGTAATATGAGATTGACTTCTCCGGATTTTTTTCCTCTCTAGCGAGATTCAATTCCTTTCTAAATTCATCAACATCAACCCAACCTCCATCTCCCAAGTGTAGTTTGTATGAATCCCCTTCTCTTAAGAGATATGTAGATGGGATTCCCCGTGAAATCTCAGGTTCAAGGGTTTTTCTTAGTGAAGGAAGCACAGCATGAAGACGGGAGACCGTTTTAGTTGGATTCCCCTCCGGCCAGAGCAGTTCTATCAGTACATCTTTAGGTAAATAACCTCTTGACCGTACATGAACCAGGTATTTAAAAAGCATTTTTGCCTTTTTACTCTTCCATCTCTCCGCCGGAATCTCCTGATCTCCCCGGAGTACTCTGAATTTACCAAGACAATATACTTTCAATCCGGGGGTAGGAGGTTTTGGCATTTCATCTAATATAGTTAAAGCTGCTTTCCTTATCTGTGGATCCTTGCTTCTTTGTAAAAGGGCTAACCTCTCTTGGGCGGACAAACCCATCTTTTTGAATATGGTTAGTAGATAATCCTGCATTTCACCCTGAGCAAATATATCAACCAGTGGGGGTATTATCCATCGTTTTTCGGAGACAACCCAGACGTCATATTGATTCGATTCGCAAAGTTGGAGTCCTGACAGGAGTTTGTCTAGGGCAGATTCCTTTTGTTTCTGCTCATAATAAAATCGTGCATACAAAAAGTATATCCTGGTAAGAAACAACCTTGAATTTTTAAGGTTTTTTTCAGCGTCTTCCAGCAAAGGCCGGGCATCTTCCCATTGCCTCCTTTCAATGAGAGACTCTGCCAGACTCCCTTTCAGAAGACCCTCATCCAGAGGCAGTTTCATGTCTTCAATTACTGTTATACCAGTCTTTGCGCATTTCTCTGCTGCCAAATGGTCACCCAATTTCGTATATGCACCATGAAGTACATGACAAACGTATGCCTGCCCCCATCGACTTCCGAGATCCTCAAAAATTCTCAGACTCTCTTCGCCATTATTAATTGCTTCTGTTAGCTTTTCGAGTCCGGTGGCATTAAAAGCTGCGTCCATGAGGAGCCAGCCAAGGGAATGATCCTGAAACCCTCTCTCTTTAACTAAATCCAGACCTTTCCCGGCATTTTCCAACCCTTTTGAAAAAAGACCCAGATAGTAACATGACCAGGAGATGAGATGATAACTCAGCGCAAGCAGGTGATAATTGCCAAGTTTTTCACACATCTTCCTTGCTTTTTCTCCTAACCTCAAGGCTTCAATAAAGTCACCGGAAAAGCCATACCTAAAACCCTGATTGAAATAAAGCCATGCCAGAAGATCTTCATCTTTTAATTCGGACAATAATGACATGCCCTCATTGAAGTGTCGGTCAGCAACGGTCATTTCCCCCAAAACGGAGGTAATAAATATCAGGTTCCCCAGAATATTTATGCAAAGTCGGGGGTTCCCGTCACTCTGTTCGAGCAATTCTTTAAGCCTCTTTTCTGCCTTTTGGAATTCGCCAGTATGAAAATAATTATAGCCTAAGGCATTCAGGCAAAGACCTGTACCCTTTGAAGACTCATCTTTACGAAAGGTATTGTGCGCTTTCTTGTAGGCCCGGATCGCATCCTCTTGCTTGCCTGAAAACTCAAGGCATCGAGCATGGGTATACTGAAGCCACGGGTCTTTATCCAGATAACTATTCGGTATCTTTCTGATATATGAACTAATCAGTTTAAGACGACCTTCCTTTAGCAATTTCTTTCCTAACTGACGTAACAACCTGCATGCCTTTTCGAACTGTTCCGCTTTCAGGTAATGTCCTAGAGCCTCCTCAGCCTCACCCTGTTTTTCCCAGAGTGACCCTGCATCCTTATTGAGCTTGAGTATAGCTTCTCTGTCCAACTCCTTATGAAGTTTTGCGTTCAGGAATTCCTGAAAGAGATGGTGATAAAAACACCACTGCCTTTCTTCATCATAAGGAAATGTAAAGAGATGGTTTTCTTCAAGTGCATTTAAGATATCTCTGGAATTGCTGATTCCCAAAAGCTCATCAGAGAACTCAGCGTTCATTCGGGAGAGTATTGATGTCTTAATCAGAAATCCTTTTATCTTATCTGGTTGAAGATCAAAGACATTTTCCTCCAGATAGCTGGATATGACACGATGTGAGCCTTTTATCCCAATAAGGATTCTTTCAATCTCGCTGTGCCTCTTCCCGTGTAAAAAGTGATAGAAGAGTATCAAACCTGATATCCAACCGCTCGTCCTTTTGTGGAGAATCTTAGTGCTTTCAGGGGGGAATGAAGCAAGAAACAATTCTAAATAGAGTTGTTCAATTTCAGGTATTGTAAAGGCAAGTTCTTCTTCCCTGATCTCAAGGAGTTCCCTGGTGGCTCTGTATCTAGAAAGATGGAGGCCAGGATCAGTGCGACTAATTACAATCAGATGAACCTGGGAAGGTAGATTCTCAAGAAAAAACTCCAGGGTCTCATTTATCTCCTTGCTATCCCCTACAAGGTGATAATCATCAAGTACAATAATAAGCCCATTTTTGACAAATTTCTCTATTTCGTTCAAGAAAACAGTAAGAACCGCCCTGCGTTCTAGGCTCAAAATTTGAGCCTCTTCTATCCGGCAAAGCGTTTCTTCCCCTAGTTCGGGGAAGTGCTTCCTTATCCCTGCAATAAGGTAACTGAGAAAGGTTGTAAAATCCCTGTCTGATTTATCGAGGCGATACCAAACTGTATTCAAACCCAAATAGTTACCGACCTCAGCAATTAGGGTAGTCTTTCCATAACCAGCTCCTGCTATCACAGTGGTGAGCCTCTTCTTTGTAATCTCCATCAATAAAGGCTCTAATCTCCGTCTTCTGATTGCGTCCGCTGAGTGTGGGCTAAGAAGTTTAGAGTTTAATACTTTAATCCCTTGATACATCTCAGAGCTCTTTTGCGAAGGTATTGTTTTGGGAACGCCTGATTAATAAGCTTCAGAATGAACTAATTATGGCATTTGTGATGGTAGTGTCAACTTTTTTATGTAAAAATTATCGTGACCTTGATAACATAGGAGGGGCTAAATACAGAGGTGATCTTTAAACGAAAAGGTTCTTCTCTGACAATACCTTATTTTACGGTTACATACCCTGCTCTTCTAATGCCTCTGTGTAAATCTTTATCTTCTGTCCAGGGTAGATAAAGTTCTTCTTTTCTAAACCATTCCACATCTCAAGAGAATCAACTCCCACATTAAATCTCCTTGATATTGACATCAAACTATCTCCCTCTTTAACCGTATATAAATGAAAAATCTTTTCCTTTGCCAACCTCTTTAAACGTATTTGAAGATTTTCTTCAAATAGTCCCGAATTCCCCTTGGGTATTCTTATCAAATGCTTACCCTGGGGCAGATAGTATCCTCGTATCTCAGGATTTAATTCTTTTATCTCCTTGAAAAACGAGTTTGCCGCCTCAGCAATTACCCTTATCCTGACATTAAAAGGTATATCAATCCATACTTCATCGAATTCAACAGGATGGTAATATTCATCTTCATCGAGGTGGAATCCATAATTCTCGGGGTTGGAAAGGATGATCTTCGCAGTAAGGATCCTGAAGACAAACCGTTCTGTCTCTATAGGCAGATTTAACTTGTAATAGTTATTCATCCCCTGCTCTATGATCTCTTTTTTAATCCTGTTTTCACCACAATTATAGGCAGCAAAGGCCAATGCCCAACTATCAAAGGTCTTATAAAGATACCTTAGATAGTCTATCGCTGCATCAGTCGATTTAGAAAAATTCAGCCTGTCGTCAAACCACTCATTAACCCTCAAATTGTACCTTTTCGCTGTTCCATCTATAAACTGCCACGACCCCACTGCGCCTTTTTGAGAATAAGAGTATCTCATTAAAGCACTTTCAATTACTGCCAGATATTTTAAATCCTCTGGAAGACCTTTTTCCCTGAGTCTGGCTTCAATGTATGGGAAATACCTCTTGGATCTTTTCAGCCACATCACGACTTGAGGTCTGTTCCCGACGGATATGACAAATTCCCTGTCTAACATTTCCCATACACTCTGACTATCCAGAGGAACCGTCTCGTTACATAGGGTGAGTTTCTTCGAAGATCTAAATTCTTTCAAGGAATGGACAGGGTATTTAAATGAGTTTTCTGCATTTAAATCAGAAGCAATAAAGATTAAAAACGTAATCAAGAATAATGTCTTCAGCTTCATCTTCAGATCAGATAACCCCTTTTTCTTCCATCTCTTTTATTGCCTGGTTTTTATAGCCCAAACCCTTTAGAATTTCCTCTGTATGTTGACCTAAGATCGGGGATGGTGTACTTATCCTACCTGGTGTTTCAGAGAATTTAAATGGGAAGCCCACCGTCGTTACCTTGCCTTCTACAGGATGCTCCATCTCCAGCAACATCTCTCGATGCTTAACGTGGGGGTCAGCCATCAGATCTTCTGCGTCATTCACAGGAGCATAACATATATCCTTCCCTTCAAAGAGCCCTAACCACTCCTCCCTGGTCTTCGAGAGAAATATCCTCTGTAACTCATCCATGGCCTTTTTCTGCTGTTCTCCTGTAGCAAACTGGCATTCTTTCAGATCTTCTCTGCCGATCAGTTTCAAGAGGTTAATCCAGAATTTGTCCTCGATATTGCCCAGAGAGATGAACTTCCCATCCTTTGTCTTAAATACGTTGTAGCAGGGGGTCTCTCCTGTAATACCCAGTGTCTCTAAACCATGAGATCGTTGGCTTGCAATAAGACCGGCAATATTTATCATATTGTAAGACACCATACAGTCGGTCATTGATACGTCAATGTACTGTCCTTTTCCCGTCCTATCTCTACCTATGATACCTGCTAAAATTGAAAAGGCAGAAAATATGCCTATGCTCATGTCGGCAATAGGTATCCCTGGTATTACCGGTGCTCCTGTATGTCGCCCTGTAGCCTCAAGGATACCAGCCACACTGATATAGTTCATATCATGCCCCGGTCTATCCTTATAAGGGCCGTCTTGCCCATAACCTGTAGATGAACAAAAAACGAGTCTGGGGTTTATCTCTTTCAGATCATCATAGCCTACCCCTAATCTCTTCATCACCCCAGGTCTAAAACTCTCAAACAGGACATCGTTTTCCTTGACTAACCGGCGAAGTATCTCCTTCCCCTTTTCCTCTCTGAAATTCAAGGTCATACTTTTCTTGTTGCGATTGGCCATTAAAAATACTGCGCTTTCTTTCTTCAATTTAGGAGGCATCCATCTCATATAATCCCCTATTTTCGGTTCTTCTATCTTAAGAACCTGGGCTCCTAAATCAGCCAGCATTAATGTACAGTAATTAAAAGGCAGCAATCTGGACAGATCCAGTATCTTTATTCCTTCTAAAGCAGAAGCCATCTTTGTTTCCTTTCTCTTTTTATTTTCCCTTCTGTTTTAAAGTCAACTTTTTTAAGCCAATAGGGTACCTGCAATTACGCTTCTTTGTATCTCATTTGTGCCTTCAACAATCTGTAACAATTTGGCATCCCTTATCCGTCGCTCCATAGGATAATCCTTCATATAACCGTAGCCCCCTAAAACCTGGGCTGCCTCAATAGTTCCTCTCATGGCTACATCCGTAGCAAAGCACTTACACATGGCCCCCAATCTGGACAGTTCCAGCCTTTTTGATTTGCTTTTCTGCCATCCCGGTTCGGCAGTAACCGCATCTATCTGGGCAGCGGCCTTGTATGTTAGTTGCCTTGCTGCTTCCAGCTCCATTGCAATATCGGCCAGCTTAAACTGTATAGCCTGTAAGGTAGCAATAGGTCTGCCGAATTGTATCCTTTCTTTGGCATACTCTACAGCATAGTCTAAAGCCCCTGCCAGAAGTCCAACACCCACAGATGCCACCATAGGACGGGTCTTATCCAGGGTTTCCATAGCAATGTAAAACCCCTCACCCTCCTGCCCCAGGATATTCTCTTTTGGAATCCTGCAGTCTTCCATTATAACCTCACACGCAGGTGTTGCTGTATTACCCATTTTATCTTCTTTCTTGCCAATAGAAAGCCCTTGACTATCCTTCTCTACTACAAAGGCGCTTATCCCCTTTACTCCTGATGCCTCTGCATCTGTTTTTGCAAAGATAGTTATGACATTTGCCCTGTCTGCATTGCTTATAAAACACTTTGTTCCATTCAACACATAGCTATCGCCATCGAGGACAGCTCTGGTTTTCATAGATGCACTATCTGATCCCGCTGATGGTTCGGTAAGACCAAATGAAACAAACCATTCTCCGGTGGCTATCTTAGTAAGATACTTCTGCTTTTGCTGAGGAGTAGCGGCTATCACTATGGGTTGTGCACCCAGGTCCTGGACTCCTGCCAGCATACAGCAATTTGTACAGGCTTTGGCAAGTTCTTCCACAACTATTATAAAAGTCAGAAAGCTACCGCCTGCCCCTCCATATTCAACAGGAAATGGTATGCCCATAAGGCTATTGGCTCTAAATAACTCTACAATATCATCGGGAATATGGCCTGTTCTGTCTATTTCTTCAGATCGAGGAGCGATCTTTTCTTGAGACAACCTTCTCACACTATCTCTCAGCATTAGCTGCTCTTCCGTTAACTGGTACTGCATACTTCCCCCCTTATCCCTTTTATCATTAACTGTCAACTTTCTACACAGAGGGCTCTGAAAAGTGTTCCTTTTCAGAGCCCTCACACAGAAAATCCACCTTTAACCAAGATAATACCGTTTGTGTGTCTGGTATTGTCTTCTTTTGCCTAAAGACCAGCGATAGAGACACTGATAAGATTCATCGCCGGGAATCCACCCATATTATGGGTAAGCCCAATCCTGGGATCCTTGATCTGCCTTTCTCCAGCTTTCCCCTGGAGTTGCTTGTATACTTCGTACATCATCCTCAAGCCGGTGGCCCCGATGGGGTGGCCGAAACACTTCAAGCCTCCATCCGGCTGACAGGGGATCTTCCCGTCCAGATCGTAGAACCCATCCCTCACATCCTTTCCCGCCTGCCCCCGTGGTGATATCTGGAGATCTTCATAGGTCACAAGCTCAGTGATAGAGAAGCAGTCATGGACTTCCATCATGCTGATCTCTTCCCTCGGATTCTTTATTCCTGCCTCCTTATACGCCCTTGCAGCCGCATGGACCGCTGTCTCGA
>Ga0210031_1000150_pt1 | contig 37310 bp, 42 predicted proteins | sample CryGeyCG2014_080_FD_185455 | JGI IMG/M metagenome (GOLD analysis project Ga0210031, IMG submission 185455) | Groundwater microbial communities from aquifer - Crystal Geyser CG03_land_8/20/14_0.80 (SPAdes) (version 2) | ecosystem: Environmental > Aquatic > Deep subsurface > Groundwater | place... | reverse complement strand
CTTGTGTTAGCCACAGCCATTCACCTCCTTATGCAGCGTAAGCCTTAGTTGAAACACGCCTTACATCAGATAGCGTGTCGTTTAGAAGGTTAGCAATAGCAAGTCCAATGTCATACAGATCCTGGTCGAGAGCAGCAGGTCTAATGTTCCTAATGCTTTCCATTCTTGTCTTGGTATCAGGCAAGGTAAAAACAATTTCCAGACTTCCTGGATTTTCTACTACAGTCATTATTACACCTCCAAGTGCTAAATTTTTTTGAGGTTGGGAAACATGCATATTGAAGCTCTTCACCTTCCTCATATAGAATTGCAAGGACGGCAATTAGAAAAGAGTAAAATATGCAGAGGGGGTATAGAGAATTTTCCGGGAACGTGAGGTAGAATCGCTGAAAAAGAGTACGATTAGAAAAGAGTAAATGCGATAAAAAGATTTTTTGTGAAAAAGGTATGAAAATGCTCTGGAAAAACTATTGACTAAAAATTTTTTTGTATACAATAATAATAAGAAGCCGTTTTTGGGGCTTGGCGGGAAGTTAAGGAGAGAAACAAGTGCGCAAGGAATATGAAAATTATGGGATGGGCATTTTGTTGGAGAACTTCTGGTGCAAAGTAATTTTTGGAACTCAATTTGCTTTACTGCTGTTTCTACGTAATTTAATGTCTTCTATCTTATCTTTTTATTGCAGGACTAAGTTTTGTCGAAAGAAAGTCTTTGTTGAAAAAAACAGAATTGGTATTTATTGTGCTCATCAGACTTTTGTTGGAAGCGGGGCATTACTTTGAAAAATAAGGTAGAGGCTATTTATTGTGATTGTTTCCAGACTTTCGTTGTAAGAGAAAACTTCTTTGAAAGAGACACCGATAAATTTCTTGCTGAAATATTACCCAGAGTATCTCAAATGTATGCAACCTGTACAAAAACTTGCAATTTTTTAAAAAAGTGCTCTCTTAAAAAAGAGTGCTAAAAAGTTATAGGGTGATAAAGAATCGCTCAAGTTAGGTTTACATAAATTATCAAACCCGAAAGGGAAAGGAGGTAAGGCTATGAAAGGTGTATTGGTCAGACCTGAGAGATGTATTGGTTGTAGGCACTGTGAAGTAGCATGTGCCCTTGAACATTCCCAGAGCAAGGACCTGTTCATAATGCTAAGGGAGATTCCTTTGTCGGAGCCCCGGATTCATGTGGAAGTAGGCATAAATTTTTTAACTTTTCCCAATCGCTGTAGACACTGTGATCCAGCCCCGTGCATGCAAGTTTGTCCTACGAATGCTCTGGAGAGAGATGAAGCTACGGGTTCAGTAGTGGTCAATTACAACAAGTGCATTAGTTGCACTGCCTGTGCTATAGCGTGTCCATTTGGGGTTATCCAGTTCAAGGAAGTTTATCAGGTAAAACTCAAGAGAGAGGTCAACGCCAAGTGTGATAACTGTATGGATCGGCAATTAGAGGGAAGGGTCCCTGCTTGCGTGGAAGCTTGCAAGACCGGAGCTTTAGAATTTGGGGAGATAAATGAGCTAATTCGCGTAAGTAGGAAAGACTTCACCGTTAGAATGACCAAGTCCCAGGGGGCAGAAGTAGAAGTTCCCAAAATTCCTGAGAACATTAAGGCCTTTAGAGGTGTTTTAGAAAAATTAGCCAGTGAAGGACTATTTAAGGAAGATTAAAAAGGAGGAAAGCAATGAATAATGATTTATTTTCTTTTAAAAAAGAGGCTGAAAAGAGAGCACTTGATAAAACAGACCAGGAGATCATCGAAAAGGCACTTTCTGAAGGTGTGGAGACTGCCTGGGACAGGTTAGAAAAACAGCAGCCCCAGTGTGGTTTCGGGCAACTTGGAATATGCTGTAATAGGTGCGCCTTGGGACCTTGCCGGATTGATCCTTTTTCGGAGGAGGGTCCCATACGTGGAGTCTGTGGTGCTACAGCAGACCTGATTGTTGCTAGAAACCTGCTGGATGATCTGGCAGTTGGGGCTGCAGCGCACTCAGACCATGGAAGAGAGGTCGTAGAGGTCCTCTTGGATACAGCGGAAGGAAAAACTCAGGGATACAAGATCACTGACGAAGAGAAGCTTAAAGCGATTGCAAAGGAGTACGGCATCGAAGTCAAAAAGAAAACTAATGAAGAGATCGCCAAAGAAGTAGCCCTAGCTATGTTAGAAGAATTTGGTACTATCAAAAACAGGCTCCAGTTTACTGAGAGAGCGCCCGAAAAAACCAGGGAAATGTGGAAAAAGTATGGTATTATGCCCAGAAGCGTGGATCGGGAGATCGTGGAGGCCGCTCATCGAATCCACATGGGTGTGGGCGCTGACCATCTGAACATATTGCTTCACGCTTTAAGGACTTCGCTGAGTGACGGCTGGGGTGGATCTATGATGGCTACCTTCTCTTCCGACATCCTCTTTGGCACTCCCACCCCCACGAGTTCCGTAGTGAACTTAGGCGTGCTTGCCTATGATAAAATCAATATAGTGGTTCATGGGCACAACCCCATCCTCTCTGAAATGATTCTCAAGGCCTCAGAGGATCCGGAGCTTTTAAGTCTTGCTACTAAAAATGGAGCTAAAGGTATCAACATCGTAGGCATGTGCTGTACCGGTGCTGAGCTTTTGATGAGGCACGGTATACCAATTGCGGGGAGTTTACTGGACCAGGAGTTGGCGATTGCTACTGGAGCAGTGGAAGCCATGATCATTGACTACCAGTGTATTTTCCCCTCTATCACTTCCACGGCCAGTTGCTATCACACTAAGGTAGTGAGCACGAGTGAGAAAGCCATGGTGCCAGGTGCTATTTACAAGCCATTTAAGCCCGAAACTGCCTTGGATACAGCCAAGGAAATCATAAAACTTGCTATAGAAAACTTCCCCAACAGGAATCCGAACCGGGTAAAAATCCCAGATAAATCTGTTAAGATGATGGCTGGCTTCTCCGAGGAAGCCATCAGAAAGGCCTTAGGAGGAAGCTATAAGCCATTAATCGATGCCATTGTCTCAGGAAAGATTAAGGGAGCAGCGGGTGTGGTGGGGTGCAACAATCCCAAAATTAAGATGGACTACGGTCACGTTACGCTGGTGAAAGAGCTAATTAAAAGGGATATTCTCGTTCTGGAGACAGGTTGCGCTGCTGTTGCTTGTGGGAAAGCTGGATTACTGCTTCCTGAAGCTGCTGACTTAGCAGGGAAGGGGCTAAAGCCCGTCTGTAAGGCACTGGGAATTCCTCCTGTCCTCCATATGGGCTCCTGTGTGGATAACTCAAGAATTCTCATTCTAGCTGCCAACATCGCCAAGGAGATTGGAGTAGGAATTGAGGACCTTCCTGTGGTGGGTGCCGCTCCTGAATGGTACTCCCAGAAAGCCATCTCCATTGGCGCCTACTTCGTTGCATCTGGAATAAGTGTGGTCCTTGGAATTCCTCCTAAAATATTCGGCAGTACCAATGTGATAGATCTTCTTACGAACAAGCTCAGAGGCGTAGTAAATGCTACATTTGCAGTTGAACCAGATCCCATAAAGGCTGCCGATATTATCGAAGTGGAAATTCAGAGAAAAAGAAAAGCTTTAGGAATTTAGAACAATTCGTCTACTTAAAGCATTTCTGGGGCCTTAGTGCCCCCCCTAAAGCATAGGAGGCAATATGAAACAGGAGAAATTTGATGAAATTATCTCTCGATATAGTTTTCCATCGGGGAGAATTCTGAGCATTCTGGAGGATATTCAAAAAGAGGAAAGATACCTACCTGAAGAAGCTGTGGTCTATGTCTCTAAAAAAATTGGCGTTCCGCTTTCCCAACTTTATAGTTTAGTCACCTTCTATTCCTTCTTTGAGCTTCAACCCGTAGGTTTGCACATTATCACAGTATGTCAGGGCACTGCTTGCCATGTCAGGGGTGCTTCTCGAAATCTCCAAACCCTAGAGCACTTGCTGGGTGTAAGTAATGGAGAAACTACCTCAGATGGCAAATTTTCACTCACCACAGCAGATCGAGCCTTCACTCTTAATATAGCACGGTGTTTTGGGGCTTGTAGCATGGCTCCAGTAATCAGGATTGACGGAAGGATCTATGGCTACAACACCCCTGAAAAACTTCCCATACTTTTAACACGCTATGGCTGGAGGTCCAAATGAAAATCCACAATCTGGATGACCTTAATCAGGTTAAAAAGGAAGGTCTCAAAAAGATTTTCCCCGGGAAGCTTCGCATTGCGGTGGGGCTTGCTACTTGCGGCATCGCAGCTGGAGGAGACAAAGTATTTGAGGCCCTGCAGGATTCCTTGCAAAGAAAAGGTCTGGATGCTTATCTTACTAAAGTAGGCTGCATTGGATACTGTAAAGAGGAACCGCTGGTAAACATCTCCCTACCCGGCAAGCCGCTTATGCTTCTCCATAGAGTCTCGGAAGCGGATGTGGACTCTATTGTGGAAGTATTATCCAAGGGAGGTGTTCCCGAGGAAAAAGCTCTCTGCAGGATCGAGGAGTGGGACCATATCACAGGCCGTTTAATTTATGGTCGTGGTTTGGAGCACGTTCCTCTTTACTCAGAGATTCCATTTTTTAAATATCAAAAAAAAGTAGTGCTGCGCAATGCAGGCTTCATTAACCCGGAGGACATTGAAGAATATATTGCCGTTGGAGGCTACTTCTCCTTATATAAGGCACTTAAAGAGATGACCCCGGATGAGATTATTGAGACCGTAAAAAAATCTGGACTGCAAGGTAGAGGAGGAGCAGGTTTCCCTACCGGATTAAAATGGAGCTTTACTCAAAAACAAAACAGCCCCAAGAAATATATCATCTGCAACGCCGATGAGGGTGATCCCGGGGCCTATATGAACAGAAATGAGATGGAAAGTGATCCACACATGCTGATTGAGGGCATGTTAATTGGAGCTTATGCTATCGGAGCTGATGAGGGTATTATTTATGTTAGGGCTGAATACCCCAAAGCTATAGAAAGGCTACAGCTTGCGATTCAGCAAGCCGAAGAATATGGCCTTCTGGGAGATAGTATTTTTGGCACGGATTTCAACTTTCATATTACGATTGTAAGAGGTGCAGGGGCATTTGTTTGTGGAGAAGAGACCGCACTGATTAGTTCGGTTGAAGGAAAGTCTGGGAGACCTCATCCCAGGCCCCCATTTCCTGCAGAAAAGGGCTTATGGAACAAGCCTACAAACATTAACAATGTGGAGACCTGGTGCAATATACCAGTCATTATTTCCAAGGGTGAGGATTGGTTTGCCAGCATTGGAACGGAAAGAGACACGGGCACCAAGGTCTTTTCCCTGGTAGGCAAAGTGGACAATGTTGGGCTTGTAGAGGTTCCCCTGGGGACACCATTAAGTCGCATTGTTTATGATATAGGTAATGGCGGGGTTAGAGGCAAAAAGATTAAAGCCTTACAGACCGGAGGTCCCTCAGGTGGATGTCTTCCCATAAGTAAGCTCGACACTCCCGTGGAATACGAAACACTTAAAGAACTCGGTTCCATCATGGGGTCTGGGGGAATAGTGGTCATGGACGAAAACACCTGCATGGTAGACACAGCCAGGTTCTTCACAGATTTCACCTCCAAGGAATCCTGCGGGAAATGTGTTCCCTGTAGGGAAGGGCTAAATCATATGCAGAATCTGCTCACAAAGATCTCCAACGGAAAGGGCAACGAAGAGGACCTAAGCCTGCTCAAGGAGTTAGGAGAAACTGTGCAACAGACATCTCTCTGTGCTTTAGGCCAAACTGCGCCCAACCCCATGCTGACGACTTTAAAATATTTCAAAGAAGAATATTTGCAGCACATTAAATATAAGAAATGTCCAGCGGCAGTTTGCGAAGGAATGGTTTATGCTCCTTGTGAGCATGTATGCCCACTCGATCAGGACATTCCTTCTTATGTAGCGTATATTGCCCAAAAAGATTTTGATAAAGCGTTAGAGGTAATATTGAGGACAAATCCTTTCCCTCGCATTCTGGGAAGGGTTTGCAATCATCCCTGTGAGACGCGATGCCGCCTCGGAGAAACAGTTGAGCCTGAGTCCATCCGTGCCTTGAAGAGATTCGTGGCCGATTATGTTTCACCTCCTGAGATTGTAATCAGTGAAAAAAAGGAGAAAAAAGTGGCGGTAATTGGCTCAGGCCCGGCCGGATTAAGCGCGGCATACTTCTTGGCGATTAAGGGCTACAGTGTCACTATTTTTGAGTCTTTATCTTCTCCTGGAGGCATGCTAAGGGTGGGGATTCCAGCCTACAGATTGCCCAAGGAAGTTCTTGATGAGGAAATTGAAAGAATAACCAGCCTAGGCGTGGATATTCAGACAAACGTCACCGTTGGGAAGAATATTAGTCTCTCCAGTTTATTTGAGCAGGGATTTGATGCTATTCTCATTGCAGTGGGACTTCATAAGGGTGTCGGGTTAAATATCCCGGGGGAAAATGCCGGTGGCGTTATAGACGGATTAGAGTTCTTAAGGAAAGTAAACACAGGGGAGAAGGTCTATCTTGGAAAGGACATCATAATAGTTGGAGGAGGAAATACTGCTATAGACGCTGCCCGCACTGCATGGAGAATAAACCCGAATGCAAATATCCAGATTCTTTACCGCCGCACTCGCTTAGAAATGCCCGCCATTCAATCAGAGGTAGAGGAAGCCTCTCTGGAAGGTATTAAAATCCAATTCCTAGTAGAACCGATCCGCATCGTTGAGAAAAAGGGAAGGATTTCAGGGCTGGAATGTCTTCGAATGAAGCTTGGGGAAATAGATGAAACGGGACGTCGGCGGCCAATACCTGTTGAGGGATCGAACTTTATTATCCCCGCAGCCACCCTTATAGTGGCTGTTGGGCAAAGAATGGATAATGCCTTCCTCGAAGGGGCTGATCAATTAAAGGTATACGGGAATACGCTCATGGTGAATCCCGATATATTGGAAACCGCTATGAAGGGTGTTTTTGCTGCCGGAGATATTGTCTCCGGGCCAGCAACGGTCGTGGAGGCGGCAGCTTCAGGAAGAACCGCTGCAGAGTCCATAGATAGATATTTAAGTGGGAAGCCTCTTCAGAGAGAATATGAGGTGGCTTTCCCCATCGAAAACGTCCCTCCCTTGACCTTTTCTTCAGAGGAACTAGAGGAGTTAGCCACCCAGAAGAGAGCAGAGCCTAAAAAATTATCAATCTCAGAGCGTAGAGGAAACTTTAAAGAAACGGAGTCCACTATGTCTTTAGAGGAAGCTGTCAAAGAGGCGCGCCGTTGCCTTCGCTGTGATCTCAAGGAGGAAGAAAAATGAAAAATAGCATTTTAGTAAAGATCAACGGCAAAGTGTTCAAAGCCTTTGAGGGAGAGTCTCTTCTTACGGTAGCTCAAAGGGAAGGCATAGACATCCCTGCGCTTTGCTACAATGAAGCGTTCGAACCTTATGGAGCCTGTAGGCTGTGTATGGTGGAGGTTGTGGCCGGCCCTTATCAGCCGGGAATGACAACTTCCTGCACGTTAAAAGTTGCAAATGGTTTAGAGGTCATCACAGAAACAGACGAGATAAAGAAATACAGGAAAGTCATTTTTGAACTTTACCTTGCTCAAGCTCCGGGGTCCGAAGTTATTAAAGAAATGGCCATTAAGTACGGTGTTACCAGCACACGCTTTTCGAGGAAGTTAAATCCCCTGGATCCTTTGGGAAATAAATGTGTCCTTTGCGGTCTCTGTGTTAGAGCATGTAACGATGCCCTGGGGATAGGTGCAATTAATTATATCGGAAGGGGGGTCAACACTAAGATAAATACGCCATACTTGGAGGCATCTTCGGATTGCATTGGCTGCAATGCCTGTGCTGAGGTCTGCCCTACAGGAGCTATTAAAGTTGAAAATATTCAGGACAAGAGGATAATGGTTTCCTGGAGCAAAACAGAAGTCCCGCTTAAACAATGCAGAATTTGCGGAAAGTACTTCACTCCGGAGCCACTGACATTGTTTGCCTATCAAAAAATGGACCCATCTATAGATAAGGAATTGGAGGATCTTTGTCCCGATTGTAGGAGAAAACTTTTCTCCAAGAAAGAAATACTCGCTCAAAAGGGGATCGAGGTGAAAAAATGAGCTTGGATGTTAATAAGCATAGAGAACGACTCCACAATGCAGCAGATGTGCTAAAGGAGAAAACTGCTAAAGAAAAGGAGAAGGGATTCCGAGTAGTTATTACCGGGAAAGGAGGAGCTGGGAAAACCACAGTTACTGCACTTCTTTCAAGGCTACTTTCCCGTGAGGGATATCATATTCTGGCAGTGGATGAGGACCCGCAAATGAATCTTCCTTTTGCCCTGGGAATTCCTGAGCCCGAATCAGAGAAAATTATACCACTGAACAAAAATCTTGATTATATTGAAGAGAAGGTTGGGGCGAGGCCAGGTACGAGTTGGGGGCTTATGTTTCGATTAAACCCCGATGTCTCTGATGTCGTAAAGAATTTTGGAATTAAAGGTCCTGATAATGTAAATATCTTAGTTATGGGCACTGTAGTTCAAGCAGCTGCAGGGTGTCTATGTCCTGAAAATGCACTCTTGGATAGTGTGGTAAAGTACATTAATTTGAGGGATGGGGAAATAATCCTCATGGACACTCAGGCAGGATTGGAGCATTTTGGCAGAGGACTAGCACAAGGGTTTAAGCAAGTACTTGTGGTTACTGATCCCACATTCAATTCCGTTCAGGTTGCAAAAAAAGCAGGGGAGCTAGCAAAGCAGCTTGAAATTCCCTGGATCCACCTTTTGGTAAACAGGGTAAGGGATAAAAAGGACAGAGAAAGGGTCGATCAATTATTCGGAGCTTCCTTGAAGCTTTTTGAAAGGGTCTTTTACCTTCCCTATGAAGAAAGTGTTCTTAACCTTGAACCTAATATTGGTCCTATGCTCGATCTCTCGCCTCCATCTCCTTTTGTAGAAGAGTTAAAGCAGGTTAAAGAGATTTTAATCGCATATGGGCTGAAGGAGGCTTAACACTTTTCATTTTTCTTTCATAGGCTTTCTCAAATTTTAATGTTAGTTTATTTATTGGGTCCTTAAGCTCAAGAGGACCCAATTCTTTTCAGATCTTTTTAATCCTGTCTTACTTTAGACTTTTCATATAGATTGATTGAGGAGAGAATATGTTTTTCTATAGATTTGATGAAGCAATTCATACATGCACTATTCAGCGTGGTGATTCAAATGTAGATGGGAATGAATATGGATTTTATCTTTATGATGGTGGCTGTGTAAGTAAACAAGATTATTCTCTCTAAGTAGTTCTGTATCTTTCAACACTACATCTGTTTGCCCCGACTTAATTATCCTCTTATCAGGGCTCAAAACATACACAAAATCAGCAATCTCCTCAACGATATCTAAGTCATGCGTTGAAGTAATAATCATCTTATCCACGCCCTCTTGAATCAGTAAATCTATAATATTACGAGTAGTTAACGGGTCAAGTCCCGCACTCGGTTCGTCTAAAAGGAGGATATCCGGGTCTATAATAAGAGTAGATACTATGGCAACTTTGTGTTTTTCGCCTATACTCAACTGATGAGGAGATCGATCAAGTAAATCTTTGATATTTAGAATAGACACGAGTTTTTCGAAACGTTTTTTAATTTCTTCTTGCCCAAAACCAAGTTGCAATGGCCCAAAGAGAATATCCTCCTTTACTGTAGGACAGAATAACTGAACGTCAGGGTTTTGAAATACCAATCCCATAGTCCTCCTGAATAATCTTGAGAACTCTTTATTATTAAAAGATTTTTCATTTAATTCTTCTCCAAAAAACTTAACATACCCTTTATCTGCAAAAATAAGCCCATCCAGGAGATGTAGAAGCGTCGTTTTACCCGAACCGTTGCAGCCTATAATAGCTATTTTCTGTCCTTTCTCTATATCGAGGTTTATTCCCTGTAATGCCAGAAATTTTCCAAGATAGGAAAAATAAACATCTCTTAATTCAAAGATTGTTTCGCTCATATCAGTTTAGCATTTGCATAGAGCAGGATTACAAAAAATGTCAACGTAAGAAATAGCCATACCCAGTCTCTTAATTTAGTCTTGAAATCATCTAATAGGACAGGCTCGCCGGTGTATCCTCTTGAAAGCATAGCACTATATACTGCTTCGCTCAAATAATACGACCTCTGCCAAAGAAAGGATATATTCCACGCGGTGACATGCTGGCCTTTTTTGTAGTCCAGCCGTGTACCCACGCGGCTCTTAATGGCAAGGTATGTGTTTTCAACTATCTCCAAAAAAAGATATATATACCGGTAAGACATACCTATCGTCATCACAAAAATCTGTGGTATCCAGAAAATCCGCAAAACCTTGAGTAATGCAAAATGTTTCGTCGTAATGTTGAGAAGAACAACAAACGATACCGATGCTATTACACGCATGACAAGTAATGTCACTGTATACAACCCCTGAGATGTAATAATAAGTTTCCTGCCAAGCAGATTTATGATAAAGAGATTTTCTCCAGGAGTAAAGGTACTGAAAAGCGCTGGGATCGCTATAAAGAAGGAAAATATCGGAATAAATATCCATGTCCTTTTCAAAAAAAAGCCCATATTCACATTAGAAAAGAATGCAAGAGCCAAGCATAACGCGTATAGATAGAGGCAAACAGCGGTACTTTTTGTGAAAAGTATCGCTGCCATAAACATGATAAATGTTACTACCTTGATTCTCGGGTCCAAAGATTGCAAAAATCCATCCTTAGCCGCATATTCATCGGCGAAGACAGATTCTTTTAAGAGTGATACGGTGCCTGCAATAGAGCGCTCTACAAAATTATTGTCTCTTAACACACTTAATTAATCACCTCTCTTCAACACTGACTTTCTTACACCCATTATAACAAGCACAATTATACCAATTCCCACGATAGCAGATATTATATAGGCGAAACTTAGGTGCAATAATCCCTTTTCTTCCCAGCCCTTGAAAGCATAGTCGGGCATTGGCGCCTTCCAAATGCTCGAAAGTTCTTCAAGGCCTTTCGGAATATAGCCGACGAGTTTTTGCATCTCATCTGCACCCCATTCACCCCATGCCCCGCCTGCCTTAAAATATTCCGGTATTATAAGCCCGAGTGGAGAAAGTACGATCAATATCACTATTACTATCCAAAGTTTAGTAGTAATTTTCATCAGTTTTTCCTCCCCTCTTCAAGAAGTTCCGGCGATCGTTTTTGCAAATATTTTATTACAAGAGCAGTTGCAATAACCTCCACCCATCCAAAGGCCAACAGGTGTCCTCCCAACATTGCCGGTAGCGCTACATTCAATCCATATGGACAGTATAACGCCTGTCCTGTTGCTGTTTTATGGAGAAGTGGTTGGATACCAAGCTCAAGCCCCGCAAAGGCAGCCGCAATATTAATTCCTACATAACTGCCTATTCCTGCAGCAATAACTCTTTTATTTGAGCCAATGGGAGCGTTACGACTAATCGCTTTATAGATGTAATATCCAACAAATGGAAGCACAAAGGCCATGTTAAAACAGTTAGCGCCGAAAGTAGTAATCCCGCCGTCTCCGAAGAGAAGCGCCTGAACTAGAAGCGCAATTGTAGTAGCGATACTTGCCGCCCATGGCCCAAGAAGTATCGCAACGAGAGTACCGCCTACTGCATGCCCCGTGGTCCCGCCCGGTATGGGCACATTGAACATCATAATCACAAAATTGAATGCGGCACCAATTGCCAGTATTGGCACCTGTTTTGCCTTCAGCGTTTTTTTAACAATCTTTGAAGCACGTACCCATATTGGGAGCATCACCGCGTAAAAAACGCCGCATGTTTCTGGTCCTAAATACCCGTCTGGTATATGCATTTTACACCTCCTTTAAAAAACCACTGAAAGAAGAGCTTTAATCTCCACTTCCTTTGCAATCATTTCCTCGGACTTCATCGAGTCGTCAACTCGTTGATTAATTTCTTGTGCCATTACAGTACCTCTTTCATGCTATTTATTATATTTTTGTGCTACTAAATGATAAAAAAATAAATAGGGTCACATTCATCTTATTTAAAAGTAGAAGCATTCCTTTTTTATAATTCCTTTCCTGTGGTTGCACGGGCAAGTGTACAATGCTTAATACCTTTTAAAGAGTGCAAAGTATCCGCAAGTTTTCCAATTCTTTTAGCCTCGCCTTTAACTATTATAACTTCCAGGCAATTCTGTTTATCGAGATGGACATGTTGGCTGGATATAATTATCTCGTGGAAATCGTGCTGAATATCAATAATTTTATTTACAAGTTCTCTCTTTTCATGGTTATAAACAATTACTATTCCTCCAGCAACATCACCTTTTTCCCCCCATTCTTTCTCAACGAGGTTCTTGCGTATTAAATCACGGATTGCCTCAGAACGATTTAAATACCCTTCTTGCTGTATAAGCCTGTCAAATTTTTTCAATAGCTCATCTTCAATCGAAACGCCAAATCTTGCAAGTCCTGCCATTTTATCCTCTAAAGTAGCACCTTTTTAAAAAATATAGCATCTTTTTAATTTTTGTCAAGTGGGTGTATGCGTTACATAGATACGAGACCACCATCTCTATTTTTAGTATAAAATTTTTGACAAGACGGTTCGTATAAAGAGTTCCTTAATTATCTTCCCGCCACCAAAGCTTCTTTTATTTTCTCTGTATAGACAATTTTTGTTTTTCGTCGTTTTGCATTGCTATAAGCTTTCGGTATTTTTGTATTTGCTTTTCTATCTTTTAGTTATCAATTCCTTTTTCAATTTGAAAGCATACTTAAATATAGGCAAACTGTTGTCGTGGTTTTGGGAGTCTCCACTCCCTCGGCACCACCTATAATAGCGACAGAAATAAGAGAATCTTTAAATTCATTTATCCACTTTAAAAAAGTTAATAGCTAAGAGGTAAATGCTATTAAGAGTTTGCTTTTCTTTTTATCCGAGAGACAGAATTGAACTGCTGACATGCAGATTTTCAGTCCGCTGCTCTACCAACTGAGCTGCCTCAGCAATAATACCCTGTGGGCAAAACAGGACGAATACCTGCCCTTAAAAGTTTAAAATTATTCCTTCAGAACCCCCTCAAATTTCAACGAGAAAAAAACAGGTGAGTGAATTATCAAAACCTTCCGACTTACGCAGCCTACCCCCCTCAAATTCGACCACTTTTTGACTATATAAGACAAAACTCTATAAATTAACGAGTTTGCGGAATTTTATGCAAAATATGCAATTTTTACTGAAATCGTTTTCTTTGCGATCTAAAATATAATGCAATATCAAAATTGGTATTTTGTTATGCGAATATCATGAATTTGTTGAATTCTTGTTGAAATTCAACAAATCTTTATTCACTTGATATAACATTTCGCTTACAGAGAAGTTATATCGTTAAATACAAAACTTTAAAAAATTATCTCTAAATTTTTCGTCACTTTGAAATGTCACATCCTAAAAGAGTTTTAAGCACTTTCAATTCTCTTTTTTGCCCTTCAGGAAGCATTGTAAGACTATTTGTCTAACTTTTCTCTTTTTTTCATAAGGGTTTTGTAGGGTATCTACTCCCCTGGGGGTATAAAAGTACCTCCCGGAAAAGTTTACCCTGTTTTATAATGCTGTGAGAGCAAAAATTTTCATTTTAATAACGCCTGATAAGGTATTTTTTCCTCTCTATACCCACATTTTTTTCTCTCATCGAATCTTATACCCCAGGAGCTCAAATCTAGGGTAAGATAGTAGTTTTATATCTACTCGATCTTTTTCGTTGAAATTTGAGGGTATTTTGAAGAGGTAATTTTTACTTGAGGCAATTCGATTTTTTTCAAAATAGTGCTAAAATTTCATAGAGTGATAAATCTGCTGAAAAGGATTGTGGATTTACTCTTTTCTTATTTCTCTGTAATCCACGCTCTTTTTAGTGGATTAGTAGAAAAAAACATAGATATACACTTTAAAATTCACACTATCCTAAGAAGCACTTATAAATACTTACTTACTTCAATATTTTAACTACTTGCAAGTGTTAAAGTGGAGTTAAAGGTAAAAAACTGGGATTACGGTCTGTACAGGATTTTGACTGCCCAAAACCAAGTGGGTTTCATAGATAAACTTTCTCAAATTGACATCCCAACTCTTGTGATAACAGGCAAAAACGACCAGGTCGTAAAACCCGAAAATTCAGAAAAGCTTGCTGCAACGATTAAGAATGTGCATCTTGTTGAAATAGAAAACTGTGGCCACATTCCTCATGAGGAAACTCCGGAGAGTTTTGTGGACGCAGTCTATAGATTTATCTTACAGGTAGAGAGCACATCCTTAGGAGCTTAATAAATTTTCATTGTTTTTTCGAAAATTGGCGGAAGGCCAACTTCTTTTGAGGGAAGTGTTGCAAGTTCAGGTTTATCGGATAGCCCAAAGATACATGCAGAGTTTAATTGAGCAAGTTTACCCACCTCAAAAACCTCTTTTGTTATAAAAATTTCCTCATTTAAAAGATTATCTATATCTTCATGGTCGCTTAAAAAATCCATCCTGTCAATGGTTGCTTTAAATTCTTTTTTCCTAAACTCAACAAAAGGGGTTGGGTTATTTTCTAAAAGTAGGTTAACAATGTCTGAAACTGTAGCTTCGAGATTTTTATTTTTAACCCCCTTTTTAAGAAGCCCCATTAAAAAATTGGTTGGGTTTATGATTTTAAGTTCTTTTAATCCTTTTTCAAACTCGTCAAAAGAAGTCTCGCCTAAATAGATTACTATGCTTATGATCGCAACAATATCCTGATTGTCACCTGTAAAGGTCATAAAATTTTTTGTATTGATTTTATTGTAGATGTTTAAAAAGTTGCTTTTCCTGTACTGAGGGTCAATGCCTTTGAGTGTTTCAAAAATTGCATCAGTCCGAGCCTTATCGATGGCTTTTTCATTTCTTCCCCTTGCCCCGATTATGGTTTTATCGATATCAATTATAAGGACTGAATCTTCTGAAAAGTTGAATTCTTTTTCAACAATTCCTTGCAAGTTTTCCCATTTCGTGTTTAAAATTATTGGAGGGTTTTTCCCACAATTACCTGACTTTAAGGTATTGTCCGTAATGATACCTAAAACATCGTATTTGTTTAAACTTGCCAAATTTTTTATGACGCTTCCATCATTCCCTTCCGTATCGCCAAGGTAATAAACTCTTTTGAAGTGCGCAATTTTATCCAAGATGTATGACAAGACAAGAGCAAATTCAAAGGTATTCTTTCTTGGCAGTACATTTAAGTTTAATTCTTTTTGGATTTCTTCAAACCCTGGTAAATCTTTCTTGATCGGATTTAATTCTCTAAATACAATATAATCGTTAAATATTTCGTTTAGTTTAGCCCTTTTATACATCTAGTAACCCCTCTTTTAAAAATAGTTCTGCATTTTCAATGCTTCCACCCGCAGCTCCTCTTATGGTGTTGTGGGACAAAATTGTGAAGGTAAAACTAAATAAGGAACTTTTTTCGACCCTTCCAACGGTTACAGTCATGCCTTTTCCGTTTAATCGATCAAGATAGGGTTGAGGCCTGTCGATTTCGCTTCGTACGTTGATTGGACTGCCTGGAGAAGAAATTAAATCTAATTCCTGCGGAAGCCCTTTAAATTCTTTTAAGGTTTCAATGAATTTTTCTTTTGAAGGATTATCTTCGAGCGCTACGAAAACAACCTCTGTGTGCCCTTCTCGAACTCCCACTCTGTTACATCGGGCATCTAATTTAAGGTTATCAGGCTCAAAGACATTTTCGAATTTGCCCAAGATTTTTCTTGTTTCCTTTTTTATTTTCTCTTCTTCTTTCTCGATATAAGGAATAAGATTGTCATAGATAGAAAGAGCAGAAACTCCAGGGAAACCTGCACCGGAAAGCGCCTGCATTGTTACCAATAAAACTCCCTTCAAGCCAAATTTATCTTTAATTGCTTTAAGAGGGATAACAAGTCCTGCGGTTGAACAGTTAGGATTTGTGATGATAAATCCCTTTGTTCCCTGGAATTTTACTGCGTTGAAGTGCTCTGGGTTTACCTCGGGTACGATGATGGGTACAAATGGGTCGTATCTGTGGGCGCTTGCGTTGCTAAAAACAATGTGTCCAATTTTGGCAAGCTCTTCTTCTACAGGCCCTGCAATATCAGATGGAAGTGCAGAGAAAACAATCTTTGTTGGGATTTCTTCGGTTAAATCGTGCAGTGTTTGATCCAATATTGCTTCGCTTGGGTTTTCTTCCAGAAGCCAATTCACAGAATCCTTAAAAAGGGAGCCCCTCCTTTTGGTAGAAGCAACGAGGTACACCACTTTAAAGCTCGGATTTTGAGAAAGAAGCTGGATGAATCTTTGCCCCACAAGTCCGGTTGATCCTAATATTGAAACCTCTATCATAACCTCTCTCCTATTTGAATAATATCGTTTAAAACACCCATTGCAGTAATTTCTCTTCCTGCACCTATGCCCTGAATCCTTATTGGGGTTTCTCCGTATCTTTTTGTATATATGAGGAATAGATTTTCCCCATTCTTTAACTCTGCCCAAGGAGAATTCTCAGGAAAGGCTCTAAGATAAATTTTCGTTTCTTCTTTTAGCACCTCGCAAACAGGGAAGACAATACCTTCCTTGTTGAGTTCTGCAATGCGATTTTCAAATCCTTTTAACTCAATCTCCTTAAACTCTTCAAGAGAATTGCTTTTAACAAAAGGCACAAAGTCATAATTATCTTCAAAATCCAATATTCTTGCAAGGATCGTTGCCTTTCTCAGCATGTCAAAACCTTTTAAGTCTTCAATGGGATTAGATTCTATAAAGCCTTTAGAATATGCCTCTTCAATTACCCTCAATATTCCCTCTCCCTTTTTTATTCTTTCAAAGGCAAAGCTTAGTATTCCGCTTGGGAGCATTTCAATTTTATAAACTTCGTCTCCTGTAAGGAGAAGTTCTCTAATTGTTTTAATGATAGGTAGCGATGCTCCAACTGTTGTTTCATAACCAAGGAGCTTGTAGCCTGCAAGTGCTTTGAATTTTGATAACTCTTGAGTAAAATTTTTCTTGTTTGACGTAACGATTGCATAACCCTTCTCTTTTAATTTCAAAAGCGTATCCAGAAGCTCTTCAGAATCTGTCACATCTACAAAAACTGTGTTTTTCGGCATGTTTAGAAGAAATCCCTCTTTTATTTTTCCTTTTTCTTTAAAATCAAATGCTCCTTCTGAAAGGATTTTTTCTATTTCTTCTCCAAATGCAAATGCGTTTTTTCTTTGAATGCCTATGTATTTAATCCTTATACCAGATATTTTTTCAACATTCTCTCTATTTTTTAGTATAAGTTCTGAAACTCTCTTTCCGATGCTTCCTACTCCAAACTGAAATATATTTAAGGTTTTTACTTCCTTTTTTGAGGCAAGCCCAAGTTCTGCATGAAGGCTGTTTAGTGCAAGATTTACATCGCTTTCTTTAATTGCAAAGGAGATATTGTATTCAGAAGAACCCTGAGCAATGGCAATGACATTTATGTTGAACCTTCCCAAGGTCGAAAAGACCTTTCCTGCAATGCCAGGAGTACCTTTCATACCTGCTCCAACTACTGAAACAATTGCGATGTTTTTCTTTTGAGAGATTTCTTCAATGAGATGTTCTTTTAATTCATATTTGAATTCTTCTTTGAGTGCCTTAAGGAAATTCTCTCCTTCTTCGCTTTTAACAATTATGCATATATTCTGTTCAGAGGAAGCCTGCGTAACCATGAGAGGTGTTGTTGTGCTTTTTTCTGAGGAAAGAAACACTCTGTTAAAAATTCCCTGAAGGCCGAGCATTCCTTTCCCCTGAATGTTTAAAAGTGTAAGTCCTTTTATGGCAGTTATTGCTTTTGCACTCCCATCCGGAAGCTCTCTATCCCAAATGACGGTCCCTTCAAAACTCCTGTTGAATGTGTTTAATATCCTTATGGGTATCTTCTTATCTAAAACTGGCAGAAGCGCCCTTGAATGCAAAACCTTAGCACCGTAATAGGAGAGTTCTGCAGTTTCGTTAAAAGAGAGTTCCTTAAGAGGGACAGCCTCTTTTACAATTCTTGGATCTCCTGTCATAACTCCGTCTGCGTCAGTCCAAATCCAGACCTCCTTTGCATCCAGGAGCTTTCCTACAATTGTTGCAGAAAAGTCACTTCCACTTCTTCCCAGGGTAGTGGTGTTTCCTTCTTTGTCGCTCCCAATGAATCCTGTGATAACTGGTGTGATTTTATCTTTAAAGAGTCTTTGGAATATCTTCTTAGCACGGATTTCTGATTCTTCGTAAATTGGGAGTGCGTTTCCAAAGTTGCCGTCTGTTATGATGAAGTTTGTTGCATCTATGGGGATTGATTTTACCTTGATTGATTGAAGGTATTTGCTTACTATGCGGGCGTTCATCCTCTCTCCAAAGGAGACGATTGTGTCAAGTGCCTTTTTTGAAAGCTCTCCCAGAATAAAGATGCTTTGAAGTATATTTTGAAGTTCATCCAATAGGTTTAAAACCTCTTCAAAGTTTTCGTTAAATAATTCCTGCATTGTAGATGAGTGTTTCTCTTTAATTGAGTTAAAGACGTCTAAATAGGTTTTATCTCTTTTAGATGCAAGGTTTGCAGCTTTGATTAGGGTATCTGTCATCCCGTTCATTGCAGAAACTACAACAACATGCTCTTCTTTGTTTTCTTGGACAATTTCTCCAACGACTCTTATCATTTTTGGAGAGCCAACGGATGTTCCCCCAAACTTCATCACAAGCATGATTTAAACCTCCTCAAGAATGCGTTCAATTTCTTTTCTTATGTCATCTTGTCTGTTTTTAATAAGAGTTGGTGCATTTAATAAGCTCTCTGGGATGCCCTGAATGTTTCCCAAATGAAAGTTTATTGTTGTGTCAGGGTCCTTTAAAATGTTTCCAGTAAGAATTAAGACAACTGTATCCTCTTGCTTAATGATCCCTTTTTCTCTTAATTTTTTTGCTCCAGCAAGGGATGCGGCAGATGCAGGCTCGCATCCAATTCCAAGAGAATCTATTTCCATTTTTGAAAGGAGGATTTCTCTATCTGAAACTTCTTCCACTACGCCATGCGTAAACTGAATGCTTTTTAAAGCCTTCTCGTAGTTTACAGGATTTCCAATTCTTATGGCAGTTGCAACTGTTTCTGCCTTAACAGGTGCAAATTCTTTGAAGCTTGTCTTAAATGCCCTGTAAAAAGGATTTGCATTTTCTGCTTGAATTACTGCAAGGCAAGGGGCCTTCTCAATAAAGCCAAATTCTTTTAATTCTTTTAAAACCTTTCCAAAGGCAGAGGTGTTTCCCAGGTTCCCACCTGGGAGCACAATCCAATCGGGCACTTCCCAATTTAACTGGTCAAGCAATTGTAAGACAATTGTTTTTTGCCCTTCAAGCCTTATCGGATTTATAGAGTTTAATAGGTATATTTTATAATCTTGTGCAATATTTCTTGCAGCCTTCATTGCATCATCAAAATCACCTTTAATTTGGATGGTCTTTGCTCCGTATGCAAGTGTCTGAGAAAGCTTTCCGTAGGCGATTTTCCCTTCTGGGATAAATACGATTGATTTAAGCCCGGCCCGTGAAGCATAGGCAGCCATTGAAGAGGAAGTGTTACCTGTGGATGCACACATAACGGTTTTATACCCAAGTTTTTTGGCAAAACTTATTCCAACAGTCATTCCCCTGTCTTTGAATGATCCTGTTGGGTTTTCTCCCTCGTGTTTCGCAAAGAGTTTCCTCACGTCTAACAGGTTTTCTGGAAGTTCGTACAGGTTTGTATTCCCTTCAGGGAAAGTGACAATTTCTTCTTCGTTAAAATCAAAGACAAATTCCTTATATCGCCACACCCCACTTTGGTCGATTGCTTTATTGCTTAACCTACGGTTTCTCCAAGTATTTTTTAAATGTGTTAGGTCTGCTCTTTCTTTAATTTTAACTTCAAGCAGGCCCCCACATTCGCATGTATATCCTTGTTTGTTTAATTGATATTCCTTCTTACATCTTACGCACCTTAGTACCCTCTTCATATTAAAATGAATTATATCCTAATCTGAGCAATTCTCCAAATTTTCCTTGTATTTTTCTTTGTTAAAACATAGATTTGATGTAGAATTTATTGAGAAGAGCACAGATTACAGAGGAGTAAATTTGAGCACATAGAATTGCAAAGACGGTAATTATAGAAGAGTAAAAAAGATAGTACTTATACTTACTGGATGATAAAAATCGCTCAATTTAAGATAGAGAAAGGAGGTAAATATGATTATTACAACAACACCAACGATTGAAGGAAAAAGAATCGTGAAATATATTGGAATTGTTGCAGGAGAAGTGATTGAAGGAGCAAACTTCTTAAGAGACATTGCAGCATCATTTAGAGACTTTGTTGGCGGTAGAGCAGCCGCATACGAAGAAGTTTTCATAAAGGCAAGGGAGAGTGCCATAAGAGAAATGGAAGAAAGGGCAACGAATATGGGTGCAAATGTAATTGTTGGAGTTGACCTTGATTACGAAGTTTTGGGGTCTTCAGGAAGTATCCTTTTTGTATCTGCTTCAGGAACTGCAGTTGTGGTTGAGAATATTTAATCTATTCAGTATCCCTCCAGTACATTTTTTTCTTTTCTCATCGATGCAGATGCCCATAGAATAAAAAAGTCAGGGTGAAGTGGGGTATTATTTACCCGGCCATTCTCGTTGAAATTTGAGGGGGTTTTGAAGAGATAATTTTTAATAGGGCAATTCGTGAGGGTGTAATTTATTTTTTTTAGTGTATACTATGCTATCTGTATAAGTTACAGAAATTTTAGTGGAGGTTTCAAAAATTGGAAAGATTAACAGGGAAAGTTAAATGGTTTAACTCTCAAAAGGGTTTTGGCTTCATTGTCCCAGACAATGGATCGAAGGATCTCTTCGTACATTACTCAGGGATCAAATCAGAAAGCTACAAGTCTTTGCAAGAAGGACAGAGAGTAGAATTGCAAGAAGGACAGAGAGTAGAATTTGAAATTGAGAATTCAGACAAGGGTGCGAGAGCAGTTAATGTTACAATCATAGAATAATAATTCATTTTGTAACAAAGTGATCCGTTTTTCACAGGGATTTTTTTGTTTATGTTTGTATTGCCTCATCTAATTTTCTATGCAAAAATTTTCGTGTAGAATTGTATGTGAGGCAATTCGTAATATTATAAGGAGGGAAGAAATGGTTAAAATTGTAACAGACTCAACGGCTTACTTAGAAGAAGATTTTACAAGGGAAAACGATATAAAAGTTGTCCCGCTGAAAGTATCGTTTGGAGAAAAACATTTCATAGAAGGGGTAGATATCACAACAACTGAATTTTATGAGCTTTTAGCAAAAAGTGAAACTTTACCAAAAACATCCCAGCCGTCTGTCCAGGATTTTATTGATACATACAAACCAATCCTGGAAAAAGACAACCATATTATCTCTGTACATATCTCCGGCGGATTAAGTGGTACCATTAACGTAGCAAATCTTGCAAAGAAGACGCTGAACACAGAAGAAATTTGCATAGTAGATTCGTTGTCCACTGGAATCATTATTCAGTTTTTAATAGAAAAAGCTCTTGAATTAATAAAACATAAAGAAGATTTTAAACATATATGCTCATCCGTAAATGCACAGGTTAAAAAAATGCTATCCAGGTTTATACTGGATGATTTAGATTACATGGTAAAAGGGGGAAGACTGAACAAGACAGAAGCCTTAATAGGATCTATTCTTCATGTCAAGCCTATTGTTTCCTTCACAAATGGAAAATCAAAAGTTGAGGGTATCACAAGAATATGGAAAGAAGCTAAAACAAGGCTCCTGGCCTATGCTGGCAAAATCAACAAAGATATTGGTATCGAAAAGATTGGGGTACATTGTGGAGCAAACATTGAAGAAGGTAAGGATTTTAAAAGAATGATTGAAGGGATTTTAGAAATACCTGTAGTAATGAGACAGGTAGGAAGTGTCCTTGGGACATATGGAGGACCAAAATGGTTAGGATTAGGAATGCAAACTAAGTAATATATTTTTGCCCTCTCTCTTATATCAAACCTTACTTCTTTGTCTCTAAAACAGCATTATTTTGCTTTACAATATTCATTTTAACTATTTTTAGGTATTTCTGTGTAAGTTTTGTTTTCGTTATTTTGAGACCGTTCTGGTTCTTCAGTTTTCTTTCTTATCAACATAGAGGCACCTAGAATGCAAAAGTCAGGGGTGAGTGGTGTTTTACCCACCCCTTTTTGTTGGAATTTGAGTGGGTTTTTGTGTGTCGCTTTGAAAGACAAAGTTTAACTAGTTTTGAATAGTGCAGTCAGGTTTGCTTTAGGCTCTTGGCTTCGTGCTCCCTGAATAAGTAAGGGTTTTTCTCTTGAGAAGGACTACCCCTCGCTTGGCATTATGCACTCCTGCACTATTCACAGTTTACTTGCAAGTTGTACCTAAGTTAGGACACTGTCAAAAGTGTCACCACCACTGTAAGGACAACACTCTCATTAAATGCAAGTCTATTTATAACTCTATTCGCTGTCCTCACAGGTATCTCAAAATATCCATGAGGTGTGATGACATATTATAGTAAAATTCATATAAAAACAAAAACCTTTATTCAAAATTTTTTATCACAACATTTATAAGCGTTTTGTGGGGTATCCTTCCCCCGGAGGTATAAATATACCCCCTCAAAAAATTTTACCCTGTTTAGAAACGCTGAAAGAGCAAAATTTTTCATTTTCATAACGACGCATTAAAGTAAATTTTTTATGCTTATACCCCAAAATTTTAAAATTAAGAATAACTCCACCAAAGTCCAATTTTTTAAGCAGGAGCATGTTCTTTCTTCTTCTCCCAGTATTGCTTAAGTGCTCGTCTCCCTATTTCTTTTTGAGCTTCACTCATTTCCTTTTTTACCTTTCTTATTGGATGTTTCTTAAGCCATTTTTGTAACTGTGATTCTCCTGGCTCATCTGGATCAAGTCCTTGCAATCCATTTCCTACAATAAAATTTCTCTTAAGCATTGAAAAGGTAAAATATCCTTCTTTTGCCCTCTTAGCAATCTTTTTCTGCCGCTTTATCCAATCCAGACCCAACCCATACCTGGCACAAATATCTTCATCAGGATACCAGATATAATTATTGTTTTCATCTTCTGTTGCAAGTGGGCACAAAATAGCACTGCAGCCTTCGTACTTAGGGCAAGTTTCTATTGTCATTTTTTTCACCTCGTATAGTTATAGAAATATATAAAAAAATGAAACCGTTATTTACCAGAAATTTCTAGTAATATATAAGATAGGGCTCTCTTTCAAGAATATCTAATGTTGTTACCATACATAATATATTTTTTCGTGAAATGTATGGTAACTTTCATTTGACACAAGTTACCATACAATATATAATATTACAAAATTATATGGTAACAAGGAGGGTAAATGGCTATTAAAGGAGTTTTACGAGAAGAATTGCAGAATTCTCTCCAAATGAAAAAACGGTACGAAGAGGAGTTAGCAAAACTACCCAAAGGTAGTCTTATTAAGAAGAAAATAAAAGGACACGATTACTATTACGTCGTACTTCGAGAAAAAAGCAAAGTGAAATTTATCTATAAAGGAAGAAAATTACCTTTGGATGTTGTAAAAAAATATTCTGAGGCTAAAAAATTACGGGCAAAATATCGAAATTTACTCTCGCAAGTAAAGGAACAAATAAGCTTTTTGAAGAGATCGTTGAAAAATGGGACAAAAGCAAGTTAACTTATTATTTAAAGTGCTGAAGATCTTGCAGAAAGAAGGGGTATTAAAGCATCTCGTAGTGGCAGGAAGTTGGTGTTTATATTTCTATCAGTTTTACTTCGAAAAACAACAACCTATCGCTTCTTTAAGGACAAGAGACGTAGATTTTTTGATTCCCGAACCTAGTTCTATAAAGCTAAAAATAAATCTGCCAGACTTATTGAAAGATTTAGGGTTCGTGACAGATTTTCGTGGAGAAGAAGGTTATATACGATTGATCCATCCAGAGTTTTTTATTGAATTTCTGGTTCCTGAGAAAGGACGAAGTTTTGCAAAGGCTTTTCCTTTACCGCAATTAGGCATGAACGCTCAAGCACTTAGATTCATGGATATCCTTTATTTGGAGACGATTACATTAAAGGTGCAAGGTGTAAAAATTAAGCTTCCCCACCCTGCATGTTTCTTGTTACATAAGATAATTATATATACTCGTAGGCCAGAGGTAGAGAAAAGGGCAAAAGAAATAGAACAAATCAATCGAATGTTAGATTTTTTGACAAAGGAAGATGAATTCCATTCTCTAAAAATGGTATTTCTTAAACTTCATAAAAAATGGCGCATAAGAGTTATTAATAATCTAAAAAATTTGAATAAAAAAGAAATAATTGATATTTTACAATAAATTTTAAGTTATATAAAAGCTCTGAGTTTTTTGCAAAAAATCAGCAGATCTTTCTATAACCTTCTTATCTTAAAAATTAGGGAGGTTAAAGTGACTGACGAAGAGTACAAAGAATTGTACGACAGTGTCAAGAAGAATGGCAAGTCCAAAGTCGTCCTCACATTGAAAGACAGAAAAAGGATAAAACGCTTGTTCATAGGTAGTACGGGAGAACTATGTGTAATGCAAAAAAGAAGGAAATACTACGGATACCCAATCATCAAAGATTATTTTGACAATATAGTAAAAGTTGAGATTGTCAAAGAAGAAAGAAAATCTGATGTAGAATGGTACATAGAAGATCTCCTGAAATGGAAGCGCTATGTTTTGAAGTATCGCGTTAACGGCGTGTGGAATTCCTTAAAAAAGGAAGCAGAAAGCATAATGGATGCAAATTTAATTTTGCTGAAGCTATGCAGTGATGAAATACACAGCCATTACGCTGCATGGGAAAGAGCAGGAGAAATTGGGCTGCCAAAAATTGAAGGCTTTAAAACGACGACATTAAAGACTGCAAAATGTCCGTATCTTGAAGAAATTAAGAAGGCTTTTGAGGAAAAGAGGTCTTTCAATTATCACTGGAGGGGCTCTTACGATTATTCTGCAGAAGGACGCCTGGAAGACTCCGGCGAGTTCAATGCCTGGTTCTCCATGGAGTACAAGGGCTGTGGCAACGGCCACTATTATCTACTTCTTGACGGCGTGCATGCAATCTTTGCAGAAGACGATTAACATTTTTTATATGGGCAGGTTTATATCCTGCCCTAATTTTTTTGCTTGCACTTTTCTTATTTTATGTTATACTATGTCGTATAACGGAGGTGATAAAATGTTAGCAAAGGTTTTTAATAAAGGACAGGTTGTAATACCTGCTGCTTTAAGAAAAGCATTCGGTATTAAAATAGGAGAGAAAGTAAACCTCATTGTAGAGAAAGACGGGATTAAAATCACCTTGGTCAAAAAGCAAGTAACTGCAGAAAAACTGGCAGGCGTATTCCATAAGTATGCAAAAGGAAAACCCTCTCTTACAGAAGAAGAGATAGAAAAGGCAACAGAGAAGGAATTTGTCAAAGGTTTTAAGAATGAGGAATATTGATACAAATGTTTTTTTGCGCTTTCTCACTACAGATAGAGAAAAAATGCCAAAGAGCCTTCTAACCCTTTTTTCTAAACTTCAGAAAGGCGAAACCAAAGTGTTTTGTCTCGACCTTGTTTTCTTTCAGGCAATATTTGTACTAAAGAGCTTCTATCAAGTGGAAAAAGGGGAAATTATCAATAAAATGCTTAATTTACTCTCATTTGACGGTTTATGCTTGAAAGATAAAAGAGTAATTGAAAGAACGCTTGAAATGTGGAAAGATTATTCAGGAGATATTATTGACTGTTATATAGCGGCTAATATGGAAAAATCGGGAGAAAAGGAAATTGTAAGCTATGATAAGAAGATTGCAATGCTGGGTTTACAAAGGATAGAACCATAAAAATACAGTAGATTTTTGCTATATCCTGCCTCTTTTTTATTGCTGAATTTTATTTTACATATCTTTTATGTTTCCACGAAAAATGCATAATAATAGAGTTTTTATAAAGTGCAATTACATTTATTTATATTTTAAAAACACTTGCAAAATATAACTTTTTAAATATAATTTTTATAGGAAGTGAAAGTTGGAGATTGTTGGAATATGTATGGGGAATTACAAATTACTCAATGGATTGAGTAATTTGTTTAATACATTGTGGAAGGGATTGAGAGGTAAACCGAGATTAATTCAGGTTATTGTTGGTCAGAGGCAGGTAGGTAAAACAACTCTTGCCTTACAAGTATATGGTAGGAGGTAAAAGAATGAGCGAATATCCAACAGAAGATACACTAAATTTAATTAAGAACTGGAGTTCGAAGGATTTTGAACTTGCAGAACTTATTTGCTCTATATGGAACTCGGATTATGGTTCTGCCACTTTAACTGGCAAAAGAGTAAAAACACTGCAATTAGCAACTGGCGGGTGGTCAGGGAACGAAGATATTGTTGCAGCACTCCAAGAAACAATGTTTGCAAAAGTTTGCTGGCAGATGTCAAAGAGAGGCGGATTGTATATCTACAAAATACCAGGGAGGATTAAATAGTAAAAAATGGCAAATATAAAACCATATAGAGAAATGTCGCTTGCAAATCTGGACAGCGGCACCGTTATTTCGCATTTAACTGACAGTGAGTTAGCACTTTTAACAGAGGCATTTAAAAAATATTACGATGAAAGTGAGATAAAGAAACGCAATAAGAGAGCGTCGCATTACGGTAAATACTGGATAGTATTCCTGTTTTTGAGAGCAACCGGCGCAAGACTTTCAGAAGTCCTTGCTATTGATGAAGCAAGAGATATAGACTTTAGAAACTCTGAAGTAAGACTCATAACGCTCAAAAGACACAACAAAAAGAAGAAGGGAATCCTCACAAGACTTGTTCCTATTGACCCGAATGTGATCAACGAATATCTGAGATTTGTAAATCTGCATCCTGAAGTAAGAGGAAGTGTTTTCAAAATCAAGAGAAATAACTTCTTTATTGTTTTTCGAAGGCTTGCTCTTTCAGTCAGTATCCCTAAAGACTTAGCACATCCACATATTTTAAGACACACAAGGGCAATAGAACTTCTAAGAGCAGGTATTCCCGTTACAGCCGTCCAGCAGTTGTTAGGCCATGCAATGCTTAATACTACTGCAATGTATCTTAAATACTCTGCGATAGAAGTTAAGTCAATCATGAAAGATAGAGGATTAATATAGTAGGAGGTAATTTTAAAGAAAATTATATAAGGAGGCGAGCCTTTCTTGCTATATGTGTTGACAAATTTTAAAATTATTGTATCATTTGTATGTAAATGTGTAAATACACAAGGAGGCTTTTATGAACAACATGAGGGAAAGGCACAATATAACAATGGCCCCATTTGCATGGGAAATACTTAAAAAACTTAAAGCAATCCAGGAAAAGAGTATCAGCGAAATTATAGAGGAATCGTTGATAAGGATGCTAAAAGAGGAAGGATATAATCCTACTTACTTTAGGATAATGTCTTCTGTTTCAGAGTGCGATGATAAAGAGAACGAAGAGATTACAAAAGCTCTAGACTTATTAAAAGAAGAAGATCTTGAAGTAGCAGAAGAACATGAGCTGGAAGATAAGACTATCCAAAGCCGCTAAAAAACATCTTAAGAAACATGAGAAAGATTTACAGGAGAAAATTAACTCTGCAATCTTAAATATGCTGAGATATTTTGATGGAAAAGAATCAACAAAACCAGATGTCAAATCTTTAAAAGGAAAGTATAAAGGGCTTCTCAGATTAAGAGTTGGAGACTACAGAGTGATTTTCAGCATCGATTATAGAAGACCTGAGATTTTTGTCATAGATATTCTTCCCCGTAGTGGGGCATATGAGTAATTGCGATAATGGATAGATAACCACTCGTTAATCAAGAGGCAAGATGAACACACTTTATTTTGGCGATAGCCTTGAAGCTTTAAGGAAAAGGGGGCAATATAAAAAATGGATTTAAAGCTCGTAAAAAGTGCAATTAGCAATTATTTCTATGAACTAGTAAAAGTAACCACGACTGAAAAATATACTGAACCTAGTTTTTATCCAGTATTAAAAAGATTTATAGAAGATGCATCTCAAAAACAGGCAATCTCAAATCCATCTGCAATTAATAATATACATGGTGAAAATTTAATGCCTGATTTTAGAATTACTGACGGAAATACACTGGTAGGCTATATAGAATGCAAGAATATTGGTGTAGAACTGGATAAAATTGAAGAAACTGAACAGTTGAACAAGTATAAAGAATCTTTTTTGAATTTAATACTAACCAATTTTACTGAATTTAGGCTTTTCAGAAATGGGAAATTAGTTGGTAAATTTATACTTTGCGGTGTAGATGATATAAAAAATAACAATAGTAAAGCATTTTAAAAGGTAAGCCTCAATGAGGTTGAAAATATACTTGATAAATTTTTCTCTTTTTCATTACCACTTATTACTAGTATTAGCGATCTAACAAAAATACTTGCAGTGAGAACCAAGAGGCTTAGGGAAGCCCTGGAGGAAGAGTTTCGCAACCAAAGCATTTATAAAGATTCACCTTTTGCTATCTTTTTCAATGAATTCAGGAAGTTTTTTAATGCAAACATGACTGAAGAAGATTTTATCGATACTCTTGCCCAGACTTTCACTTACAGCGTTATTATAGCAAAGGTAAATACTCCTCGGGCTAATACTCTTGATTCATACTCTGTCTTGGGTTCTATGCCTAGCGAGCTTAATGTTATTTACGATATTCTTGACTATATTCTTAAACTAGCAAGAAAAACAGGCAAGATCGAAAACGATAAAGATGAGTTAATATGGGCAATTGAAGATATTATAAGTGTAGTAAATAATTTTGATGCTGTAAACCAACCCATTACTCCTGACAAGCTTGTTACATATTTTTATGAGCCTTTCCTTAAAGAGTATAATAAACGGTTAAAGGAAATTATGGGGGTATTCTATACACCAGACCCGGTGGTTAAATTTATAATTAACAGTGTTCATGAAATTCTTCAGGAATGTTTTGGATTACAGAATGGGCTTGCTGATTCAAAAGTTAACTTGCTTGACCCTGCAGGTGGCACTCTCACCTTTCCCTATACTGCAACTACAAAAGCAATAGAGACTGTAGAAAATACTTTAGGTAAACCTTTTGTCGCAGACTTATTAAAAAATCATATTATTGAACACTTCTACTCTTTTGAGATAATGCCTGCTCCTTATGTTGTTGGGCATATCAGAATGTTATCGCTGTTTAAGCAATACGGCGTTAAAGAGAAAAAATTCAATTATTTTCTAACAAATACTCTTAAATTAGAAGCTATTCCGAGTACTTTAGCAAGCTTTGAAACAATTAAAGAAGAAAACGAAGAAGCATATAAAGTAAAACATCAAATTCCAATAATAGTAATTGTAGGAAATCCACCTTATCAAGGTATCTCTGCAAACATGGAAAAAAAGATGGTTAACTTTCTTAAAGAAGACGTTGATGGTTGTCAGAGCTATTACATGATTGATAGGAAAAAGTTAAACGAACGAAAAACCTGGTTGCAGGACGATTATGTGAAGTTTATTAGGTTTGCCCAGTGGAGGATAAATCAGACAGGCGAGGGAGTTTTGGGCTTTATTACTAATCACAGCTATCTTGATAACACCACATTCAGAGGGATGAGGCAGTCATTAATGAATACATTTAATGAGATTTACATTTTAGATTTGCATGGGGGCAGTATCGAAAAATCCCCTGACGGAAGCAAAGACGAAAATGTGTTTGAAATCAAACAAGGTGTTGCTATTGCATTCTTTGTAAAGAAAAAGGGCGTTTCAGGTTGTGTGGTTCATCATTCAGAACTTTGGGGCTTAAGAGAAAAGAAGTATGAGTATTTATTATCAAATGACTTTAAAACAACTGTTTGGAAAAAACTTGAGCCAAATAGCCCTGATTATTTCTTTATCTCAAGAGATGAAAAAGGCAGAGAAATTTATGAAAGACTTATTAAAGTTACTGAAATCTTTCCTGTTAATTGCGTTGGGATAGTTACTGCACGGGATAAGTTTGTAATTGATTTTGACAAAGAGGTCTTGAAAAGACGAATTACGATGTTCAGAAATTTATCAATACCTGATGAAACCGTTAAACAGACTTTTAAGTTAAAAGATACAAGCACATTTAAATTTAGAAAGTCGCGAGAAATACTTTCTAAAGATGAGAATTGGAATAAATACTTTACTGAGATTTTATATCGTCCCTTTGACAAGAGAGATATCTATTACACGAATATAGTTGTAGAACGACCGCTTTTTGAGGTTATGCACCACATGATGCAGGAGAATTTGGGGTTGGTAACTGTAAGACAAGTTGCTGAAGGTGTTTTTAAGCATGTTTTAGTAGCAAATACCATAATAGAAAGTTGTTATGTCTCTAATAGGACTAGTGAAATTGGTTATATTTTCCCTCTCTATACTTATTCTTCTGCAGATAAAAATGAGATGTTTAAAGATGCTTCATCAAATGGGAAAACTCCTAACATAAAGCAAGAAATTTTTGATATGCTAACACAATATTATGGCACTACGCCCACTCCCGAGGAAATCTTCTACTATATTTACGCAGTGCTCTATTCAAATGTCTATTGTACAAAGTATGCTGAGTTTCTAAAGTACGATTTTCCAAGAATACCTTTTTCAGAAGGTTATAATGATTTTAAAAAACTTGCAGAATATGGAGAAAAACTTGTTAACTTGCATCTATTAAAAAATATTCAGCCAGCAAATGTTATAGTAGTTGGACAATCGTCCAAAAACGAGATAAAGATAACACAGGTTAAGAGAGAAAATGGAGTCGTACATATTAATAATGAACAACACATTGATGGCATATCTGAAGAAGTATGGAATTATTACATTGGCGGATACCAGGTTTTAGACAAGTGGTTGAAGAGCAGAAAGGGCAGAATTATTGAAGGTCAAGAGTTTGAAATTTTCCAGAAGATAGTTAAAGCAATAGAAGAAACTATTAGTGTTCAAAAAAAGGTAGATAGTACATTTACCAATATTAATAATTGGCTTGATTTTAAAGTGATTCGTAAAATAAGTGAATTTTCGAACAGGGGTAACAAATGACCGGTAGCTTTCTTAACCATAAACTCTACGGTTTAACCGATTAAGAAATAAAAAGTATAGAGGGAAATATGTCTTGTGGATAACATGAAAGATGTGAAAGAATATTGGGGAGAATGGATCTTACCAGGGAGAAAGAACGAAAAATTTTTAGGTGTATTAAGATTATCACAGACAGAGCACCCACTACTTTTACTTCCCAATTTGCCTTCTGATTTTGAGTTGCCTCTAAGAGGATTAGATGATAGTCCTAAGATTTTTGGAACAACCATTCTTAATAAGAAAAAGATATCACTCTTCCAATGCAATTTTAATGAAAGTAAGAAAAATCACCTTATATCTAAAAAACAAATACTAAAGATTTTTCCTTTGATTGTTTTTATTGATGATGATTCTGATAACGACTACATAATGGAACTCGAAAAGTTTGCTAGGGAAAGTTTTGATCTAGAATATAACCTACTTTATAATTGGCTATGGAGTTATCTTAAAAAAAGCACAGAGAATTATACTATTGTAAGCTCAGAAATAAATATTGATGGCAATAAATATACTATCGATTTTAATCTTAACGAATCTGGTGAAGATACTATAAGGAATACATACGTTCAAAGAAACATTCGTCTCGTTATAAAATCAAAAGATAGAGACATTACTTTTATAGAAGCATTAAAGTTTAACCAGTATTTTCAAACATTTTTAAGTTTTGCCACTACGGAAATAATAAGAGTACAAAAACTTTTGGGATACACAAGAAAAAAGGTTAAGATCCCTGTGGAGATGAGAGATAAATTTCAAGGTAGGAGCGAAGTGAGTCTCCCTCTTTCCGTTGAGTGTATTATTTATCAGGGGAATATAATAAAAAATCTTAAAGAATCCTCAGGACAAATGTTCTTTGATTATAAGTGTTTATCAGAAAATATTTCTTTCAAAGAATCTTTCGAAAAGTGGATAAGTCTTTATGAGGAACTGTCTTTCTATCCAGACATGTTTGATTCTCTCTATGGCGATAAATTAGATGCTGTCTCTTATTTTATCTTGCTGATACCCCGAATTGAACAGTATTATATCAATAGACATGGCAATAAAAAAATAGAGAATATCTTTAATGAATTGATTGCAGAGAACAAAGAAGTCCTTAAAAGAGCGCGTGTACTTGAGGGCAAAGATTTTGAAGAAGTAATAACATATAAGAATACAGGTAAGAAGAACTGTGAAAATGAGCGCAAAGACCAGTTTAAAATCTTTCGATTTGCAGAAGAATGCAAGAATGTCAGACATTTTTATGCACATTTAAATAAATGTTATTCAGACAAGATTCCTCAAGATACCTATGAGTTAGCACGCCTATCCGAAAAACTGAAGCTGTTTTTTGATGTATTGGTTCTCAAAGAGCTCGGATTAAAGAGTGAAGAATCCATTATTGAAGCATTAAAATACGCTAGGGCAAAAACTGTATTATAGTAAAAGAAGAATTGGAGTATCACCTTAAATTGTAGGAGAAGAAAAAGTTTGCAAAAGATAAGAAGGAGGCGATATGTTTGCAACAGTAGTTGATCAAGATGAAGAAATTAAAAAGATATTCTATCAAAATATAAAAGAAAAGATAGAAAGAGAACGGCAAAACGTAGAAAAAAATGATGATAGCGGATTTTTTGCTTGGCTTTTTGGAAATACTGCAGTTGATCGTTATAACGCAAAGCGATACCACGATGATAGCAGAGGTTCGGGTGGTGAAAAAGAATTAGAAAATCAAATGTGGTTGCTTCTTCCATCAGATTCTTTTATCCTTCCTGATTATGTTTTAGAGCCTAAAAAAGATGTATTTATTCAACTTGATCATATCGTTATTAATCTTAAAGGGATATTCCTAATTGAAGTAAAAACTTGGAGTGGCTCTTTTCTTGCAAATGATAAAGAATGGAAGATGAGGCAAGGAAACCAATGGGTACATGTAAATAATCCAAGCAAACAGCATAAAAGGCATTTTGAATTATTTAACTTTTGGTTACAAAAAAACATACCTGAACTCTATCCTAATATCAGAGAGTGTATCTATCCTGTAATTGTGTTAAAAAGAGTAGATTGGATTCAAGCAAAATATTCTACTATTTCTGTTGTTTCAGGTGCCTCAGGATTTATTGATTTTATTCTCGATAAAGAACGAGGAAAACTTACATCTGAAATGGTTGATACTATTGTTGAAAAATTACGTACTGCAAAACCTTATGAAGAAAATGCTAAAGTGGAAAATATCAAATACAAAGAAGGTATAACAAAATATGGTAAAAAGTACGTAAGAATTGATGGAACAAGAGAGGAAGCAAATAAAATTGCAGAGAATTACAGGGCAAACCATAAAATAACTAATGTCCACCAGGATAAATCAAATCCCAATATATTCTTCTTTTACATAGAAGATACGACAAATTAAACAATAGGTGGATATATCTATGGCAAATAATGATTTTGAAACCTTGGTAAAAAAACGAAAAAATTGGGTAAGTGGAGAACAAATAAACAGTTTAATATAAATTGTACGACTTAACTTATGAAGAAATAAAAACTGACGAGGATCAAGATAATGCAAATACCAAAAGTGCAAATATTAAGCGTAAAAGACTTATTCACGAAGCCCCTGCCTATAAAGCTTCCGGAAGAAAGCATTATACCTGCATATAACATGAAGAGAATTAAGCCTAAAGAAGGCACTTTACCATTGGAGGATAAATAATATGGGAAGACTTATGTCGTTTGAGAAATTTTCTTGTTTTGTAGAAGATGTAATTGATGATTTTATCCGATCCGGTCGAGGAACATGCGTAACTTGCGAGTTTCGTTTTCCTCAATATGACAATAAGGGTAATATAGATTATGATGTTTGTGCAAGTGTTCATTATAATAAAAAGATAACAGATTATAATAAGGTTAGGGATTGTTGGGAAATAGGTCTTAATGAATATGTTAGACGGTGGGAAGAATATAAAAAGAAACACAATATAGAGAAGATAGCGAAAGAGGGATATGAGTTATATTTGCAACATGGAAAATCTATAGTTCTTGATGTTGAATCTGAAACAAGGAGTATCGCTGAAAAAAAGACAAAAATTTAACAAGGGGTGAAGCATAAAATTTAAAAGCAGATTAACAAAAAATACAGTAGTTCTGTTCTTGGTTCTATTGCTTTCGTGTGTTTCTCTCTTTAACTTTAATATATCTGAAAAAGAAAATGTTTTATCTTTAAGCAATCTTAAGGTTCATTTTATCGACGTAGGACAAGGGGACAGCATGCTCATACAATGCCCAAATGGTTCAGATATCCTTGTAGATGCTGGAGTGCCTTCCGAAGGTCCCACTGTTGTAGACTATTTAAAAGACTAGGGCGTATCGACCTTATATGCAATTGTAGAGACGCACCCACATGAGGACCATATCGGCGGATTTTCAAACGTTATAAATTCATTCAAAGTCAAAAATATTTATGAAACAAAGGCAAAGAGCACTACTAAAACTTACACAACACTCCAGAATTTGATAAAAGACAAGAATTTGCCTGTAACAAACTTAACGTATGGAGTAACCATTCCTGCTGATAGTTCAGTATCTATGACATTTCTTTCACCAATCAGAGCGTCCTATTCTGACTTGAATGATTGGTCTGGAGTCTTGAAAGTTCAGTATGGAGATATATCTTTTCTCCTTATGGGGGACGCAAGTACTAATGTAGAAGGAGATCTATTAAGTAAATGCAAAGATAAACTGCCCTCGACTGTATTGAAAGTAGGCCATCACGGAAGCAGCACAAGTACAAGCTCTAGCTTCCTTGATGCCGTTAAACCTCAATATGCCGTGATAGAAGTCGGTAAAGATAACCCTTATGGACACCCAACTAGTGCAACTCTAAATAGATTAAGCGATGCAAACGTAAAAGTATTTAGAACTGATCTCGATGGAACTGTAGTTTTTACTACAGATGGTAAAACAATCAGCAACAACAAGAGTACAGGGACACTCTACAATATTATACTTCAAATAGGTAACTCTAATTTCACTGTAAATGGCATTTCCAATACCTTAGACTCCCCGCCGGTCATTAAAAATAGCAGAACTCTTCTTCCGATAAGAGCAGTTATTGAAGCTCTTGGTGGAACAGTTAGCTGGGACCCTAATACAAAGAAAGTTACAGTCACTTTAGGGAGCACAACAATTGAACTCTGGATTGGAAAGTCCGTTGCTAAGGTTAACAGCATTGATACTCCAATTGACTCAACAAATTCAAAAGTTGTACCTGAAATAATTAATAGCAGAACAATGCTTCCTCTAAGATTTATTACAGAAAACCTGGGATGTGATGTGCAGTGGGACGGAAGCACAAAGACGATTACAATTAAGTATGGGGAATAAAAAAGGTAACAAAAAACATTATGTCACATAAATAGAGGAGGTAATATAATGAGAAGGGCGTTAAATTTAATTCTTGTTTTGCTTTTTCTTCTAAGCATATCTTATATTAACATTGAACCTGCAAAAGCAAATGATGGTGTATGGATTTCTCTCGGTAGTAATTATCTTTATTCAGAAGTGAGAACTATTGCAATAGATAAAGCAGATGCAAATATTATATACATCGGAACATGGGAAGAAGGTATATTTAAGACAACCAATGGGGGTGAATCCTGGAAACCGATAAATAATGGACTAACAGATACATATATTCATTCCATTAAAATTGATCCTCAGAATGCAAACATCATCTATGTAGGGACAGGTAATGGTGTGTATAAATCCACAGATGCTGGTGAATCGTGGAATGAAGTTGGTTCTCTTGGTGTGGAAGTACTCTCTCTTGCAATTGACCCAATAAATACAAAGATAATTTATGCGGGGACAGACACAGTGGGAATGTCTAAGTCAATAGATCGTGGAGAAAAGTGGGAAAGATTAAGGATTTTAGCAAACGAAATCCCTTCAATAGAAGTAGACAATAATGGTACAATATATGTAGGAACAGAACTTGGAGTCTCTAAATCTCAGGACGGTGGTAAGACATTTAAAACTATATCAAATCCTAAAGGAATTGAAGCGCTTGCAATAGACCCAATTGTGAAAAACACTATATACGCTGCAACCCTAGATGGTATTTATAAATCAAATGATGAAGCAACTTCTTGGAAAAGAATAGGTTTAGATGGAGTACCATCTTTTTCTATTGTCATAGATCCTAAAAACCCAAAGGTAATCTATGTTGGTACGTTGGGAGAGGGAATATACAAATCAATTGATGGTGGTATGTCTTGGGAAAATAAGAGTCAAGGAATAACAGATCCTTATGAGGAACCATCTGTCCTTGCAATTGCTATAAACCCGGATAATACTGAAATTATCTATGCTGGGACCTGGAATGGTGTCTTTAGATCAAATGATAGCGGTAACTCTTGGGAGAGTGTAGGACCCCATCAAGAGAGTGAACTCCGTGTATTTTCTATTCAAATAGATCCTTCTAACGACGAGGTTTTATATGTAGGAACCTGGGATGGTATCTTCAAATCAACTAATGGGGGATTATTATGGGAGAATATTGGACTTAAAGATATGTTCGTAAGTTCACTTATAATAAGCCCAAAAAATCCACAAATAATTTATGCAGGAACTTATTCCTATGGAATATTAAAGTCTTTAGACGGTGGAAAATCGTGGAGTAATACAGCCTTTAGTAAACCAGAGTATTATAAATATTATAATATTTTTTCATTGGCAATTTACCCGGATGATCCAAACACGGTCTTTGCAGTAGGCTTATTTTATGTGCCTTCTCCTATTCCATCTATTGCTATTAAAATTCCAGTTTATTTTAAATCATCAAACGGAGGGCTCTCATGGGAGGAACAAGATCTCCCAAATACTATCCCATACGTACAATCAATATTGCTTGATGACCAGTCTAATATCGCTTATTTGGGTACATCTATAGGAGTTTTTAAATCAGATCTTAATACGGGCAAGGGTAATTTTACAAGCTTTGGCTTTCCAAATAATTATGTGGGAGCTCTATTAGTAGTCAAAGAGACCTTGTATGCAGGGTCAACTGACG
>Ga0210031_1000134_pt1 | contig 39885 bp, 42 predicted proteins | sample CryGeyCG2014_080_FD_185455 | JGI IMG/M metagenome (GOLD analysis project Ga0210031, IMG submission 185455) | Groundwater microbial communities from aquifer - Crystal Geyser CG03_land_8/20/14_0.80 (SPAdes) (version 2) | ecosystem: Environmental > Aquatic > Deep subsurface > Groundwater | place... | reverse complement strand
AAGTACCCGGGGTTCTGAGGGAGTACCTGCCCAAATTGTCGAATCCACGCCCTCAAGGCCAAGGCGTTACTATCCGGTTCGGATTGCGGACGCGGGTTCGGTTCCGTGTTCCGCCACCATTATTGAAGCCCCAACTGTTCTCAGTTGGGGCTTTTTTTCGTCTGATGGCTACAGTTCCCGCGTGTTTGCGCGGGTTCTTGCGGAAACCTGCGGACTTCGCCGGTTCGCCATCTGGCCCGTTCTCGGCCACCTTTCGCTCTCTCCATGCCATTCTTCTCTCCGGCCTCGCTCTCCGCGAAAGGCCCGAAGTCCGCAGGGGGCCTGTCCGGCACCCTTTGAAATCAACGGGTTACGCGCGGACGGTTCAAGCGGTTGTATTGCGGCATTGCCTACCCGGAGGGGACAAGGTCGTCGGAGGGAGCGATCAGATATCGCCCGACGCCTCTGCGCGCCTACCTGAGCCGGGCGCGCTGGTCGTCCCACAGCGCTGGCGGATCCACCGCCAGGTCAAACAGCGTGACGTGGTTGGGCATGGCGTCATCGAGGATGGCAGCCACGATGTCGGGCGCCAACGTCGTCAGGTTGACCATCCGGCTGACGTAGCTGTTGTCGATCCCTTCCCGGGCGGCGATCTCCTTGAGGGACTTGACCTCGCCCGACTCCAGCATGGCCAGCCAGCGGTGCCCTCTGGCCAGCGCCAGTTGCAACGGCGTGGTGGCGGTGTCCCAAGGTCTGGCCTTGGCTGGTTCGCCGGTCACCGGGTCGATCGGCAGCGTGACCAGCTTGCGCCCGCTGCGCCGTTTGATCTGGATCGGTATCGACAAGGTCAGCCGCCCATCGCTGGCAGCGATGACGTCGGGCTCGCCCGTCTTCTGGATGCGGATTTCGCTCATGCCAATGCCTCCTCGGGCTGGGCCGCGCCCGCTGGCTGAAGTTCCAGCACCAGGCGCTCGATGCCGTTGGCGCGCAGTCGCACCTCCAGGTCGTTGGGCGACACGATCACCTTCTCGACCAGCAGTTTGACGATGCGCGTCTGCTCGGCTGGGAAGAGCTGGTCCCATATGGTGTCGAGCCGCGTCATGGCGACGGTGACCTTGGCTTCGTCGAGGCCTGGGTCGAGTTTGATCGCGCGAGGCAGGACGTCCCCCAAGAGATCCGGCGATCGCAGGACCGCGCGCAGTTGATCCAGCACTGCGGATTCAAGTTCAGCAGCCGGCAGCCGTGGCAGCCCAGACGCGCCCGCGTGTTCCTTGTTCTCGCGCTGCGGCACGTAGTAGCGGTAGCGGCGACCGTTCTTCTTGGTGGTGTGAAACGGCGACAATGCACGGCCGTCGTTGCCGAAGACGATGCCCTTGAGCAGGTACGGCACGGTCGCCCTCGTGGCGTTGCCGCGAACCCGACCGTTGGTGGCCAGGATGGCGTGCACCTTGTCCCACAGCTCGTGGTCGATGATCGGCGGGTGCTGAGCCGGGTACCACTGCTCCTTGTGGCGCAGTTCGCCGAGGTAGGTCCGGTTGTTGATCAGCTTGTAGATCAGCCCCTTGTCGATCGGCTTGCCGTCGCGTGTTTTGCCGTCCTGCGTGGTCCACGCCTTGGACGTGACGCCGTCCAGCTTCAGCTCCTTGAACAACATCGTGCCCGAGCCCAGTTCAACGAAGCGCTGAAAGATGTGCCGGATGAGCTTGGCCTCGCGTTCGTTGGGCACCAGTCGGCGGTTCTCGACGTCGTACCCGAGGGGAGGCACGCCGCCCATCCACATGCCCTTGCGCTTGCTGGCGGCGATCTTGTCGCGGATGCGCTCGCCGGTGACCTCGCGCTCGAACTGTGCGAAGGACAGCAGGATGTTCAACATCAGCCGCCCCATCGACGTGGTGGTGTTGAACTGCTGGGTGACCGATACGAACGACACGCCGTAGCGCTCGAACACTTCGACCATCTTGGAGAAGTCGGCGAGGCTGCGGGTCAAGCGGTCGATCTTGTAGATGACGACCACGTCGATCTTGCCGGCCTCGATGTCGGCCATCAATCGTCGCAGCGCTGGGCGTTCCATGTTGCCGCCCGAGAAGGCCGGGTCGTCGTAGTCGTCTGCGACCGGAATCCAACCCTCGGCGCGTTGGCTGGCGATGTAGGCATGCCCCGCATCACGCTGGGCGTCGATCGAGTTGTATTCCTGGTCCAGCCCCTCGTCGGTGGACTTGCGCGTGTAGACCGCGCAGCGCATGCGGCGCTTCAGAACTTCGCTCATCGCCGGGCTCCCTTCTTCGCCGCTGTCTTGGGAGTGGCTGGCGTTTTGAGCCCGAAGAACAGGGGCCCTGACCACCGCGTGCCGGTGATCTCGCGGGCGATCATCGACAGGCTCGGGTACATCCGGCCCTGGTAGTCGTACTGGCCATCCTGGGTCACGATGACGCGGTGCTCGACACCCTGGTACTCGCGGGTGAGCACTGTGCCCGCTGCTGGCCGGTAGTCACGGTCGCGCTTTTTGACCTTGCCGGTCTCGACCAAAGACGCGATGCGGCGCTTGTTGCGGTCCAGCAGGTTGGCGTCGACCTTGCGGAACTCCACCTCCTGCAGGCGGTAGGCAATGCGCCGCTCAAGGAACTGGCGGTTGTGGGTGGGCGTGTCGTCACCGAAGAGCCTCTGCCAGAGCGCTTTGATTTCCAGCATGGGTAGCTCGGGCAATCGCGCGATCTGTGAGGCCACCGATGGTGGCGCGGTGAACTTGTCGGTGTTGGCCTTGGCGGGCGTGCTCATCAGGACTCCGTTTCTGTGTTGTTGGCGGGGTCTGAATGAACGCGCTGGTGGCCGGAAAAGCCAAGCTCAAACTCGCTCTCCGAAGTCCGTCTTGCGGACGGGCGAGAGTCGGTGCCGCGAAGGCGGACGAGCCCATTTGCGAGCAACGACGCGATCTCGCGCCGACGCTGCTCGGGGGTCATCCGGTCGGGGGGTACTTGGTTGATTTCATGCATCGGTATCGGTCCTGTCCATCAAACTCGCTTGAATAGCGAAATTCTCCGGATGAACCCTCACCGACACCATGAGGGAGTTTCGAGCGCCTGCGTGCTGGCGCTGGCTCCTGCGAAACAGCGACCCAGTCAGGTCGTCAGGTGATGGGCAAGGACGGCCTTCATGAGCTGGTTGCCGGTGGGCGTTGAGGCCAGCAGATCCCTGATCCGAGTCTTGATCTGCTGCGCATCCACGCCCGCCTTTGATGCCGCTTGCATCACCGCCGAATAGGCGTCAATCACATCTGCGCCGGTGATGTCGTAGCCGTGCCCGAGCGAAATCCAACGCAGTGAAGCGAAGCCGGCGGAGACCGCGAACTCAGGCTGGCTCTCGGCAAAGTCTCTGGCCGCGCGGGCCAGCGTGCGTGGATCGGTTGGGCTGGTGGTTGCCAGGTCGATCGCGACGTTGAACAGGCCCGCATCCTTTGCGGCCGCGAACCACTTGCCCTCAGTGCCGGGCGTGCTGGCAACCAGGTCACGCAGGATCTGCTCTGGCGGCGTGTTCGGGTACTTCTTGGCGATGGCTCGGAACGTCGCCAGGTTGGTCGTGCCCTGGTTGGCGTCGATCGCGTAGCGGCGGTAAGCATCTTCGGCCAAGCCCGACGACAGCAGGATCGCCTCGCAAGCCTCAGCGATCATCCAGCCGGGGTCATTCAGACCGCGCGATTGCTCGGCGTAACGCACTGCCTCAGCCTTTTTGCCCATCGCCGCAAGTGCTTTGACGCCCCACTGGCGGTCGTGCCACCACTTGAATGGCGCCCGCTCCAGCAGCGTGAGAAGTTGATCGTGGCGGCCAGCGGCATACAGCGACGCAAGGCATGCGCTGGTCCCCTTGAAGAACCCGTGACCGGTGGATCGGGAGCTCCAGACGCGTTCGACAAGAGGCAGGAATTCATCGACCCACACCATCGCCAGTTCCGACGTGACGCACAGCTCGCCCCAATGCTCTCCGAGGGATTCGATGTAGGGGATGTCGTCGTCTTGCAAGGCCTGCCACAGGCGTTCCAGCCAACGCTGTCGAACGCGCGGATCGACATCAGCCTTGGCGATGATGGGCACCAGGGTGTCGATGGCCCGGTTCACTGCGGTGCCGAGGGCTCCGGAAGAGCTGTCGACCTGCTCCAGCGCTGGCGACAACTTCTCCAGCAGAGTCACGGCGCCGTCGGCGGCGAGCACCGGCTCCTTGCGTGCGACCGCCTTGATTTCAGCGAGCGCTTCTTTGATCCGCTGGATCGGCGTGTCGGATCGCCAGCCGAAGGCGTGACGGCGGAATCGGGATGTGAACTGCCACTTGTGCGCTGTCATCATCGATAGGACTTGAACTACCGCACGGGGTACTGGCCGTTGCGGACGAACCGATCGAAGGTGTCCTCCTCGGGCTCGCCATCGTCATGCTGTGGCCGCTGCCACTCAGCGTCCGGCATCAACAGCAACGTCAGCGAGTAGTCGTATTGGCCCGCGACCCTGGTCATTTCGTTCAACTGCATGGACGCTGGTTCGCGCGGGAACCAGGTCTGCGCCCGCGTCGATTGGGTCTGAGCACCCACATCCAAGAGGTTGTTGCTGTGCGCCAAAGCGTCCTGCGGCAGTTCGATGGTGTTCTTGCGCGTCGCAAAGTAGGCGCCGGACTTGAAGGCGGCCTGGTTCGACTTTGACCACAGGAGGTGGTCGTCACGGCTTGCCACGAGGACCGCGCGCTTCTCGGCGATCTCCGTCCAGCGCAGCGCGGCGGCAGTTAGCGACACGCCATACCGTTCCGCGCAGTGACCCAGCAGGTCAAAACTGACGGGTTGGCCATCGACTTGCTTCCTGAAATCGTCTAGCGGCATCAGCAAGGTCGACGCGAACTTGTCAGCCTCGGTTTCGATGTCCCGCTCGTTGCCGTCACCCGTCTCGATGTCGTCGTCACCGCACTCGAACCGATCCTGGTCGTGGCGGTGCAGGATGTAGTGACCGAACTCGTGCGCAATCGTGAAACGCTTGCGACCCTCGGACCGGACGGCGCTGTTGTAGACGATCAACCACTTCGACCGTGCCTTGTTGGCAGCGAGCATGCCCTCCAAGCCATCCATATCCTCGCCCTGGACCTTGTCCACGGGCGAGTCGGCAAAGCACTGCCGGGAGTACTCCAGTGCGACCTCATCGACCTTGACCGGAAAGCGGTTCGCTCCCAGCACCATGTTGAGCATGGACGAGATGCGGTTGGCCTCGGCCATCGGCTGCTTGCGTTCGGTCACTCGTCGTCATCCCATGCGTCGAGGATCTTGCGCAGCCGCTTCTTGGTGTCGTCCGGCATGCCCTTGTACTTGCGGAAGAAGGCCTCGTCGATGACTTCTTCACCAGGGGATGCTGTCGACTCGGTGAGCAGGAACTCGGTCGTGACCTCGAGCACCGAGGCGATCTTGCCGATCTTGTCCGCCGACGGCTTCGGGTCATCCTTGTTCTCCAGCTCCCAGATGTAGCTCTTGCTGGATTCGGTCAGCTCTGCCAGTTGTTCAAGGCTGAGCTTCTTCTGCTTCCGCAGTGCGCGGATCTTGTCGCCCAGGGGTGATGGCACCGATTGCTCCTAATTGGTCTGCTCCAAGCCGAAAATAATACCACCATACCGAACGAAAACGTACCTGCTTGACAAACCCATATCCGACCAGAAATAATCCCAATCGTTCGGTACGCCGAACAAAAGCGGTCTGCAACCCCCAAGAACAAGATGGGGCGGCTCGGGCTGGTGCCAACCCGATCAACACCTTGCAAAGGGGGAATGTCAATGAACGATGCTGAAAACCTGTCCAAGCTGCTCGGCCACCTGCCGCCGGCTGTCTTCCGAGAATTCATAGTGGGGGAGTTCGCTCTGGCAATGCCGGATCTGGACAAGAAGCAGGGCAAGCAGGAGCAGCGCGCTGTCATGGAGGCAATCCTGTCGGCACTGGATGTGGGCGCGCGGCGGAAGATCGAGGAAGTGTCTGAGCGCATCGTGCTGCTCTCGGATGGCGCCGGGCAGGACGTCATCGATGGCATCAGTCAGGACATCGTCGGCGACGATGCCAAGGCCGCGTTTGCAGTCATCCCGAACCAGTACGAACGTGCGCTGTGGCTGTATCTCAATGCGCCCGCACTGTTTGAGGAGGCGTTGAACGCCCGCCAGGCGGATGTCTTCCGTCAGAGCGCGTCTTGCTATTCGGGCTATGTCGCGCCCAAGGATCTGACGGTCCTGGATGATGCGGTAGCTCGGCAGGCCTTCCACCAGGCCGTCGCTCAGCAGCTTGGCTGTGCAGCGGATACGGTTGCCGTTCAGGTTTTCAAGCGATTGCGTCCTGACACCCTCACCGGCGAAGACGTCGACCTGTACCAGGTCAGCGTCCATCACAACCGCCCGCCCGAGATCATCGATCGGGTACAGGCCAGCGAACTGGTGCCGCAGGAGGTGATCCGGGCTGTGTCCTCGCACATCACCTATGAGCCCGCCAATGGCCACCTGGAGGTCTTGTCGAAAGACACCGACGGCCGCGAGGCACTGGCACGCATCGTGGCGGACTCGCTTCTGCAGTCGCCTATCACTGGCGACAAGATCCCGCTGAAGCAGTACGACTACCAGAGTCTGGCCGCACCCCGCAGCTTCGATCTGACGGGCGAGGATGTGGCCTCGGTCAAAGTGATCGAACTCGGCTACACCACTGCCAACCACCGTTCCTTGCTGGTGAAGATCTGGGCCAAGGACGTCGACGACATCTACACCGCCGCACGTTCCCTGATCTCCCTGTCGTTCGACTTCCGCCATCACCACATCAGCTACGCGAAGCTGTCCATCCGCACGAAGAAGGTCGGCAAGGAACGTGCTCGCACGATCGTCGTGATCCTGCGCGACGACAACAAGTGCAACATCAAAACCAAGCGCGAAAAGGACCGTGCGCTGTGCGACCGCTTGCTGGCCAAGTGGCAGTTGGTGAAGGAGATCAGCGATGTCGCAGAAGAGCCTGTCGACGCGCTCGCTGCTTGAACTGATCGATCTCTTCGATCGATCGATGCACGCCGTTGCTGATGGTGACGGTCAGCGCATGCGCGGCGTGCCCGGTTGGGATCTGTCGCGCCGGGTAGCTCTGTCCGACCGTGATCTCGCGGCTTGGACCGAACGTATCGGCTTTGCAGGCAGTTATCTGGCAGCCTGCGGCGATGAGCGCGTTCCGGTCGACCTCGAGGAAGACGATGACCCGGGTCGGTATCGCTACCGCTGTCCCGAGACCTTCCGTACCAAGTACGTCTCGGCAGAGCTGGTCGGCGTTCATGCCGTCAACGACGCGAAGCTGTTGAACTACTTGGCGGACCTGCTCGGCGTTCCCCAGGCGCAACGAAGCGGCATCACGGCGCCCGCCATTGACGGCGTACTGTGGCGACTCGGCAAGATGCGCATTGCCGACACGCAGGTCGATGCATGGGTGGTCCGGGGGCTCTCGTCATCTACCGATCAGGTGTTCGAGCATTTCCGTGCCGCGTCGCTACCCGACCAGGGACTCATCTTCACCACCGGCCAGTCGTTGCCCGACATCGTTGTGCCGCCGCGTTCCTACTGCATCGTTCCGATCGTGACTGCCCTGGTCGACTACGCCATCAAGCCGCACGTCGACATCGACATCATCCACCGGCTGCTGCTGGCCCCATCGGGCAGCAAGGTGGAGAAGTCTCTGCCGGTTCGCTTCGACAGGTACTCCAACACGCTGGTCATCGCCACCAAGTCCGACAAGCCCTGGGCGATCAAGGGCGCGAGGCAGATTGCCGTGGTCAGCCATCTGTTCGAGCAATTCGAAAACGGGCGCCGCTGGGTTCCCGCACATGAAATCCTGGACGCTGTATACGCCCAAAAGAAGTCTGGCCGCAGCCAGCGCATCCAGAACATCTTCAGCGGGAACTTGATCTGGGAGGACTACATCGCTGGCGATGGCAGCGGTCACTACGGATTCAATCTGGACTGACCAGCACCGGCCGGACTCACCACGCACAGCCGCCTTCGGGCGGTTTTTTGCTTCTTGTGGCCCGTTCTTTCGCGCTGTGGCTGAGCCCGCACATCAGCCCGTACATGGCGGTGGCAGACGCCCGTACATGCCGAATTTGAAGATGACCTCACGTTTTCGCAACTACCCGAAAGGAGAAAAACGTGAGTGTCAAACACCTCAACCAACGCCAACTGGCTGATCGTTGGGACGTCAGCGAAGCCACACTGGAACGCTGGCGGTCCGAAGGAATCGGTCCGGTCTTTTTGAAACTGCAGGGGCGAGTTCTCTATCGCCTTGAGGACGTCGAGGCCTTCGAGTCCGACAGCCTGCGCAAGAGCACATCCGAGCGCGCCGATGCGGGAGGTGCGGCATGAGCCACCCCACCCCCGATCAAGTGCTGGCCACGCCAGCCGGCGAGCTCGCCGAGCGGTCCAGCGATTCGCTGTTCCAACTGAAGAACGATGCGGCCGATCTGCTGGCTGCCGCCAAGGCCATCGTCGAACACGTCGATCGCGCTCTGGATCTGCGGTACGCCCAGCGTGCCCACCAACTGCGCCTGGCGGCCGGCAAGGACACCGGTGTCGTGCATTTCGATGATGGCCACGTGCGCATCACCGCCGACCTGCCCAAGAAGGTCGAGTGGGACCAAGCCAAGCTGAACGACATCACCCGCCGCATCGCCGCCAACGGCGAAGACCCCGCCGAGTACGTCGAGATCAGCTACCGCATCTCCGAGACCAAGTTCAACGCTTGGCCCGAGACGCTGAAGAGCGCGTTTGCCCCGGCGCGAACGCTCAAGACCGGCAAGCCCGGGTTCCGCCTTGCCCTGATTCAGGAGTGACCCCCATGAAAACGAAATCCACGTTGATCGATCTGCTGCTCAAGCAGTCCGAGATGTACCTGCGCGACCTGCCGGAGACGATCCGCATCCCGGCCCTCGATGGCAATCGTTCCGATGAAGTGGTGCGCCCACTGGAGGACGCAACCATCGACGACCTGGCCTTCGCGATTCAGGGCATGGAGGCCGCAGCCCGCGTCCACATCCGTCGATTGCAGGGTCTGCGCGATCTCTACGAGTTGGCCCGCAAGCGCGGCGCCCTGGGCGTCACCACGGTGGCTGCTGCGTTCGCCGATCTGGGCTGTGAAGGGGGTCGGAAATGAGCCTGCCCATCATCACCGCCGACCAGCGCCTCGCTGAACGCCGTGGCGTCAAGGGCGTGCTCGTCGGCAAGAGCGGCATCGGCAAGACCTCGCAGCTCTGGACGCTGAAGCCCACGGCGACACTGTTCTTCGACCTTGAGGCTGGCGATCTCGCCGTCGAAGGTTGGGCGGGCGACACGATCCGCCCTCGCACGTGGCAGGAGTGCCGCGACTTCGCCGTCTTCATCGGCGGCCCGAACCCGGCACTGCGCGAAGACCAGCCCTACAGCCAGGCTCACTTCGATGCCGTGTGCGCGCGCTTCGGTGATCCGTCGGTCCTCGACAAGTACGAGACCGTCTTCGTCGACTCGATCACCGTGGCCGGACGTCTGTGCCTGCAGTGGAGCAAGGGACAGCCGCAGGCCTACTCCGAGAAAACCGGCAAGCCCGACAGCCGTGGCGCCTACGGTCTGATGGGCCAGGAAATGATCGGCTGGCTTACGCACTTGCAGCACACGCGTCGCAAGAACGTGTGGTTCGTCGGCATCCTGAACGAGGCCCTCGACGATTTCAATCGACGGGTCTTCTCGCTGCAGATCGACGGCTCCAAGACTGGGCTCGAACTGCCCGGGATCGTCGACGAGGTCGTGACCCTTGCTGAACTCAAGGCCGACGACGGCAGTGGCTATCGGGCGTTCGTCTGCCACACGCTGAACCAATGGAATTTCCCGGCCAAGGACCGTTCCGGTCGCCTTGATGCCATCGAGGAGCCGCACCTGGGCCGCCTCATGGAAAAGATCGCCGGCCCGGCCAAGCCCGCCATTGAGCGACTTGACTTCGCTCGCCCCAACCCCGTTTCCGACCCCGAATCCACTTCGACTCAGGAGTCCTGATCATGACCTACTTCGATTTCAATTCCGCTTCCGAACAGACGTCCTTCGACCTGATCCCCAAGGGCACCTTGGTTCGCGTTCGCATGACCATCCGCCCGGGTGGCTTCGATGACGCATCCCAAGGATGGACTGGCGGTTACGCCACCCGCAACGACAACACAGGTTCGGTCTACCTGAACTGCGAGTTTGTCGTGATGGACGGTGAGTTCGCCCGCCGAAAGATGTGGTCGCTGATTGGTCTGCACAGCCCCAAGGGGCCGGAGTGGGCCAACATGGGTCGTACCTTCGTCAAGGCGATCCTCAACTCCGCGCGTGGGGTTCATCCCGGCGACAACAGTCCTGCCGCGCAGAACGCGCGCCGCATCAGCGGATTCGCTGATCTCGATGGCATCGAGTTCCTGGGCAAGGTCGATTGGGAAAAGGATCAGAACGGCCAGGACAAGAGCGTCATCAAGGCGGCCATCACGCCGGACAACAAGGACTACGCCGCGTTGATGGGCGGCACGCGTCAGCCGGCACCCGCTGCCAGTGCGCCCAGCACACCCAACGCCTATGCGCAGGCAACCGGCCGGGCGCCCACTCCGGGCCGTCCCAGCTGGGCGCAGTGACGGAGGGCCACAGTCATGATGCTCCGCCCCCGTCAATCCCTCCTTGTCGAGCGCACCCTTGCGGCGCTCGACGAGCATGGGAACACACTGGCTGTTGCGCCGACAGGATCGGGCAAGACCATCATGCTGTCGGCTGTCACCGGCAGGGTGTTGGTCGAGCCCGATGCGAAAGCCTGCATCCTTGCGCACCGCACTGAGCTGACCGGCCAAAACCGGGACAAGTTTGCCCGGGTGAATCCTGGCATGAGCACGTCCGTGTTTGATGCCAACGAGAAGTCGTGGCGCGGTCAGGCGACCTTCGCGATGGTGCAGACCCTGTCGCGTCAGGCCCATCTTGACCAGATGCCCACCTTGGATCTGCTCGTGATCGACGAGGCGCACCATGCGTCGTCGCCGACCTACAGGGCAGTCATTGACTCGGTGCTGGCCCGCAATCCTCGAGCTGGCATCTGCGGTCTGACCGCCACGCCAAATCGCGGTGACGGCAAGGGCCTGCGCGAGGTCTTTTCCAACGTCGCTGACCAGATCACGCTGGGCGAGATGATCGCGGCCGGGCACCTTGTTCCGCCGCGCACCTTTGTGATCGACGTTGGCGTGCAGGACGCACTGCGCCACGTCCGTCGAACGGCGATGGACTTCGACATGGACGAGGTCGCATCCATTCTCGACAAGCGGCTGATCACGGAAGCGGTGATCAAGCACTGGAAGGCGAACGCGTCATCGCGCAAGACCATCGTCTTCTGTTCGACGGTCGCCCATGCGCAAAACGTCTGCGATGCGTTTGTCGACGCGGGCGTGCACGCCGTGCTCGTCCATGGAGAGCTGTCCGATGCGGATCGCAAAGCGCGGCTGGCGGACTACGAGACCGGGCTTGCCCAGATTGTGGTCAACGTGGCGGTGCTCACCGAGGGCTACGACTACACGCCCACCAGCTGCGTCGTTCTGCTGCGGCCCAGCTCCTACAAGTCCACCTTCATCCAGATGGTCGGTCGTGGCTTGCGGACTGTCGACCCTGAGGAGTTTCCTGGCCTGATCAAGACCGAGTGCATCGTGCTGGACTTCGGCACAGCCAGCTTGATGCATGGGTCGATCGAGCAGGAAATCAACCTCGACGGGCATCTGGGCGAAGGTGAGGCGCCAACCAAGGACTGCCCAGACTGCGGCGCCATCGTTCCGCTGGCCTGCATGGAGTGCCCGCTGTGTGGGCATGTTTGGGAGCGGGAGCCGCAGGAACTGGGCGTGCTGGCGGACTTCGTCATGAGCGAGATCGATCTGCTCAAGCGCTCCAACTTCCGCTGGTGCGACCTGTTCGGGCATGACGACGCGCTGATGGCGACCGGCTTCAGTGCTTGGGGCGGCATCTTCTTTCTCAATGGCCGCTGGCACGCCGTCGGTGGCGGGAAAGATCTGCGGCCGCACCTGCTGGCCGTTGGCGAGCGCACGGTCTGCATGGCCAAGGCTGACGACTGGCTCAACGACCACGAGTCTGCCGACTCCGCCTACAAGACCCGGCGCTGGCTCAACGAGCCGCCCACGGACAAGCAGCTGCGCTACATCCCCGAGCAGATGCGGGCGGACTTTGGCATGACCCGCTACCAGGCATCGGCCCTGTTGGCCTTCCAGTTCAACAAGTCGTCGATTCAGCGGCTCGTTGTCGCGGCCAACGACAGCCATCGGGAGGCTGCTTGAAATGCGCGATCTGCTACCGCAAGGCCAAGGGGTACGGCTGGTTCAACCCTCGACTCAAGCCGACCGACCCGAATCGTTACTCGGACAAGTGGGTGTTCTGTTCGCGCCGTTGTCAGGATGCGTTCTGCCTGCTGATGACCAAGACGGAGGCTCGCATGATCGATCCAAGTGACATGGAGCTGGCCGCGATGCGCGCGTGCTTGTCGCCGCTGGGTGAGTACGTGGGATCGATCGGCATGCAGCGCCCGCTGGCGGACTACACCCGCGACGAGGTGCTGACCCTGATCGATGTCGTGGTCACGGCATACCAGGACCAGATGATCGAGGAGCACGAGCGCATGGCCGCAAAGGACCGTGCCTTCCTGGAGGAGCGTCTGGCACGTCAGGGCCAGACATCTCCGAAGGGGGTGCCGTTCTGATGCTGGATTTCAATCACCGTCCCAAGGTCCACGAACAGATCAGCGATCTCATCGATGCCGCTCTGGCCAGCGATCGCGACGGTCAACCGCCACGCACCTACCTCGGCGCATCGAGGCTGGGTGTCGCCTGTGAACGGGCGCTCCAGTACGAGTACCTGAGAGCTCCAGTTGATCCTGGTCGTGAGATTCCTGGCCGCATCCTGCGTGTCTTCGAAGTGGGGCATGCCCTTGAAGACGTGGCCATTCGCTGGTTGCGCTTGGCTGGGTTCGATCTGTACACGCGCAAAGCCAGCGGGGGCCAGTTTGGCTTCTCGGTGGCGGGCGGCCGAATCCAGGGGCATGTCGATGGCGTGATCAACGCCGCCCCCAGCGATCTCGGACTCAAGTGCCCGTCGTTGTGGGAATGCAAGACCATGAATGACAAGTCCTGGCGCGACACGGTCAAGCACGGGGTCGCTCGTTCAAAGCCCGTCTACGCCGCGCAGATGGCGATCTACCAGGCCTACATGGAGGCCACGGTTCCTGGTATCTCGCGCAACCCCGCGCTGTTCACCGCCATCAACAAGGATTCCCAGGAGATCTGGTTCGAGCTGGTGCCGTTTGACGGTGGACTGGCGCAGCGCATGTCAGATCGGGCCGTCCGGGTAATTTCTGCATCCGAGTCTGGCGAGCTGCTGCCACGCCACACGACCACGCCAACACACTTCGAGTGCAAGTTCTGCTCCTGGCAAGACCGCTGCTGGAGGGCGACATGATGACCAACAACATCGTGTGGCTGGACTTCAACGATGCCGCTGAGCCGCGTGAGGACCTCGTCAGTGACACAGAGGCGCTGCGCGCTGGCTTGCTGGATCGTCTGGAAGCGGTCTTGCACTACTTGTTTCCGCAGGGCCGAATTCGCGGCGGCAAGTTCTATGTTGGCGACACCGACGGCTCGCCCGGCAAGAGCTTGGTCGTCGAGCTGGAAGGACCCCGTCGCGGTCTGTGGAAGGACTTCGCCACTGACGAGGGCGGTGATGTCATCGATCTCTGGGCACGCTCCCAGGGCCTGTCCGCGCGGCATGATTTCCCGAGGCTGGCCACTGAGCTTCGCCAGTGGCTGGGTGTCGCGCCACCGGCGCCTCACATGCCTCGTCACGCCGTCCGCACGGTTGCTGTCGATGAACTTGGCCCCTACACAGCGAAGTGGGACTACCTCACGCCTGAGGGCGAGCTGATGGCCTGTGTGTATCGCTACGACCCACCCTCCGGCAAGGAGTACCGCCCGTGGGACGTACGCGCTCGGATGTGGCGGGCTCCCGATCCCAGACCGCTTTACAACCTGCCTGCCATCACCAAGTCGGCCCATGTTGTCTTGGTCGAGGGCGAGAAGTGTGCCGACGCCTTGATCGCTTGCGGCATCCCGGCGACCACCGCGATGAACGGCGCGAAGGCGCCGATCGACAAGACCGACTGGCGGCCACTGGCACGGCGCTCTGTGCTGATCTGGCCCGACCGTGACTCGCCAGGCTGGGACTACGCGGAAAACGCCGCACGCGCCTGTGTCGCCGCAGGCAGTGCTTCGGTGGCGATCCTGGTGCCGCCCTCAGGCAAGCCCGACAAGTGGGATGCCGCTGATGCCGTCGCTGAGGGATTCGACTGTGGTGAGTTCGTCGCGCAGGGCGAGCGCCGGGTGGTCAAGGCGGCATTGCCGATGCTGCCGACCTTCACGTTGGGCGAGATGCTCGATGACGATTCGCCGTTACCGCCCGATCTCATCTCGCCGCGCGTGCTCACACCAGCAGGGATGCTGGTCTTCGGCGGCGCGCCGAAGGTCGGCAAGAGTGACTTTCTGCTGGCGTGGCTGACCCACATGGCGGCTGGCGCTGCCTTCCTCGGCATGCATCCGCCGCGACCCCTGCGTGTGTTCTACCTCCAGGCTGAGGTGCAGTACCACTACCTCCGTGAGCGGGTCAAAGAGGTGCGCATTCCGGCCAGCCGGCTTTTGGATGCCCGCGCGAACTTCGTGGCCACACCGCAATTGCGCCTCGTGCTGGACGACGCTGGCCTGGCGCAGGTGATTCCAGCCATTGCGAATGCGTTTGGTGGCGAACCCCCGGACATCATCGCCATCGATCCCATCCGCAATGTGTTCGATGGTGGCGACGCAGGCGGCGAAAACGACAACGGCGCCATGCTGTTCTTCCTATCGCAGCGCGTTGACCGGATTCGCCAGGCGGTCAACCCAGACGCCGGAGTGATCCTGGCTCACCACACCAAGAAGCTGGGCAAGAAGCAGTTCGAGGAGGACCCGTTCCAGGCCTTGGCAGGTGCAGGAAGCCTGCGCGGCTACTACTCGACCGGAATGCTGCTGTTCCGGCCCGATGAGACCCGCACGACACGCCAGCTCATCTTTGAGCTGCGCAATGGCGCCGGCATTCCGCTCAAACACGTCGACAAGATCAGCGGTGAGTGGCGAGAGGTCGACGCCAATGATCGTCTCGTGATGAAGGACTACGGCGAACGCTTGGACGCCGAGCGCCGCCGCAAGCGCGACGCCATCCTGCAGATCCTGTTCGACGAGGCTGCTGATGGGCACTGCTACACCGCCAATCAGCTGGCCGAGGCCTTTGAAGGCAAGGCGGGGCTCGGCGGCGAACGCACCATCCGCGAGCGCATCTCCGCGCTTTCCACCCAGGGCTACATCAAGTATTTCCGCAACGCGGTGGACTATGGCCTGCCATCCAGCGGCCGCACCAAGTTCGGCTACCTCTGCGTTGAGGGCATGGTCCTGCGCCTGCCCAACGGCGATCCAGACCCTGCTACCGGCGAGTTGCCGATGCAAGAGCACGCGGTGCTCCCCACCCACTACAAGTGCCCGCACTCCGGGGCAGCGATGCCCGTCGAGAACCCGGAAGTGTGGGTGTACCAGGATGAATTGAACGATCCGGAGGCTCCATGATGAATGCCCGTTTCGCAGTTGGCAGCGCTGTTGCCGACTGCGCCCACTACGCTGCCAACTGCCGCCAGTTGGCAACCCCCTTCCAACTGCAAAGCCTTGCAGGACAAGGCTTTTCCAGGATTCAGGCTCAGTTGGCAGTCGGCAAGGCTGCCAACTTGCCAACTGACGCAAACCCGCGTGGTTGCTCACTTTTCCGGGTGATTCCAGTTGGAGAAAACTCCCCCTCCTACTACGTAGGAGAGGGAACAGCGGTTCCCTCTGCCCTACGTGGAGGGTTGTCTGGCGTTCGAGACAGGGTCAGTCACCCGATCAGCGGCGCATCGATCCTGGCCCTGGATCTCGGAACCCAAACAGGCTGGGCGTTGCTCGGTCGAGACGGTGACATCACCAGCGGCACCGAGACCTTCAAGCCGCATCGCTTTGAGGGTGGTGGCATGCGCTACCTGCGGTTCAAGCGCTGGATCACGGAGATCAAACAGTCGGCTGATGGATTGAGTGCGGTGTTCTTTGAAGAGGTTCGTCGGCACGCCGGTGTCGATGCTGCTCACGCCTACGGCGGCTTCATGGCCCATCTGACCGCATGGTGTGAACACCACCAGATCCCTTACCAGGGCGTACCGGTTGGCACGATCAAGAAGCACGCCACCGGGAAGGGCAACGCGAGCAAGGACGACATGGTCGCTGCCGCCCGACTTCGTGGCCATGCACCTGCTGACGACAACGAGGCCGACGCCCTGGCGATCCTGCACTGGGCCATCCACAACTACGACGACGGCCAGGAGGTGTGACATGAAGATCCCGACACCTCAGTACCGCAGCCCCCTGGGACGGCTCATGCCCGAGCCCCGACAAGACCCCGAAGAGATCAAGCGCGAGGGATGGCTTGACCAGCACATCCTTGTGATCTCCCCCGAGGATGCACGGCTCAACTGGACTGAGCGCGAGCTGCTGCGCCGCATCGGCGACCGTCTGTACGGGGTCAAGGAGCATCGCCATGGCTGAGTGGAACATTGATCTCGTCGCCGATCGCTTTCGGGAGGCTGCACGCACCGCCCATCGTCTCCCACCCGTTCGAGTCCAGGGCTACTTCAACTGCTGGCCAGCCATCCAACGCATGCCGTGGGAGAACCTCGGAGCGGAGCCGCCCGTCATTCGCTTTCCACCCGAGCCAGCGGCCATCGATCGCATGCTGGAGACGATGCAATGGGTGCTATGGCTGGAGGTCGAGCAGCGCCACCTCGTCTGGATGCGGGCCGAGCGCTACCAATGGAAGGATATCTGCTGTCGATTTGGTTGCGATCGAACGACGGCGTGGCGTCGATGGCAGGCCGCATTGACGATCGTGGTGTCGCAGCTCAACGGCGTGAACAGTCCCGTGGCGGCATGAATGCGTGAGTGGAGTCAGGTGAAATCGAAGGCCGCTGCCAAGTCGTGCGAACAGAAGCGGGCGCATGCTGCTTTTGCCATCGAAGGCGGCTGCAACATTTCGAAGAGTTTTGGCTACTATTCACCGTAATCTTGCGAGCACTGCGCGTGTGAAGGCCACGGAGAAATTCGTGGCCTTCGTCGTTTCCAGCTCGGCGCTCCGAGGAAATTCGACGGGTCCTTCCTGCCGAAAAGCAATGCGGGGGGCGCGAGCGCGGCATTGCGCTAGCGTCCGACTGCAAACCGAGGTTTGCAGGGTTTGCAGTTTGCACCCCGCCACCATCCAGCATGCATTACGAACCCGCCCACGCTCTGAACGTCGGCCGGTTTTTTCATTTCAACGCAGCAGCGACGCTCGCGGCCCGCGACGGGGTTCCCTCCTTACCCGTCCGGGCCGCTTCTTTTTGAGAGACACGAACGGAATATGCTCAACGTCGAGTACCGCAAGGTCGAGGCGCTGATTCCCTACGCCCGGAATCCTCGTACCCATACCGACGAGCAGGTGGCCAAGATCGCCGCCAGCATCGTCGAGTACGGCTGGACAAATCCGGTGCTGGTGGATGGCGACAACGGCATCATCGCTGGCCACGGTCGGCTCGCTGCCGCGCGCAAGCTGGGCCTGTCCGAGGTGCCGGTGATTGAACTGGCGCATCTGTCGCCGACGCAAAAGCGTGCCTACGTGATCTCCGACAACCGCCTCGCGCTGGATGCCGGATGGGACGACGCGATGCTGGCGCTGGAACTGGCCGAGTTGTCCGAGGCCGGGTACGACCTCGCGCTCACCGGGTTTGAGGATGCCGAAATCGAAGCCTTGCTGGCCGACGACCTCGGTGATGGCGACCAGGAGCAGGACGCCGACGCGCCCGATGCTGCCGACGACGTACCGGACACCCCGGCGATCCCGGTGTCTCGCCCTGGTGATGTCTGGTCATTGGGTCAGCACCGGCTGATCTGCGGCGATGCCGCCGAATCTTCCGTGATCGCCAGTCTGATGCTGGGCGAGCAGGCCAAGCTCTGCTTCACCTCGCCGCCCTACGGCAACCAGCGCGACTACGCCAGTGGTGGCATCACCGATTGGGATGGCCTGATGCGCGGCGTGTTCGCGCGCCTGCCGGTGGCCGACGACGCGCAGGTGCTGATCAACCTCGGGCTGATCCATCACGACAACGAAGTCATCCCGTATTGGGACGGCTGGCTCGGGTGGATGCGCACCCAGGGTTGGCGGCGTTTCGCGTGGTACGTCTGGGATCAGGGGCCGGGGATGCCCGGCGACTGGTCAGGACGGTTGGCCCCGAGCTTCGAATTCGTTTTCCACTTCAACCGGCAGAGCCGCAAGCCCAACAAGATCGTGCCCTGCAAGCACGCGGGACAGGATTCACATCTGCGCGCCGATGGCTCGTCGACAGCGATGCGTGGCAAGGATGGCGAGGTTGGCGGCTGGACACACGCAGGCCAGCCGACGCAGGACAAGCGGATTCCCGACTCGGTGATCCGCGTGATGCGGCACAAGGGCAAGATCGGTCAGGACATCGACCACCCCGCCGTATTCCCGGTGGCGCTGCCGGAGTTCATTCTCGACGCCTACTCGGACAGCGGCGACATTGTGTTCGAGCCGTTCGGCGGTAGTGGTACGACGATGCTGGCTGCCGAGCGCACCAGTCGCCGGTGCCGCGCGGTTGAGATCGCCCCCGAATACGTGGACGTCGCGGTCAAACGCTTCCAGCAGAATTTTCCGGACGTGCCGGTGACGCTGCTGGGCGATGGAGAAAATGTGGGCCAGACCTTTGAGGCCGTGGCCGCCGAACGACTGGCAGGCGCGGCGGTGTCGCCATGAGCGCATCGTGGCTTGCCGACAAAATCGAGCAGTGGCCGACCGCCAAACTGCTGCCCTACGCCCGCAATGCGCGGACGCACTCGGATGAACAGGTCGCGCAGATTGCTGCCTCGATTGCCGAGTTTGGTTTCACCAACCCGATTCTGGCCGGGGCCGATGGCGTGATCGTCGCCGGTCACGGACGGCTGGCCGCCGCCCACAAGCTCGGACTGGCACTGGTGCCGGTCGTGGTGCTGGAGCACCTGAGCCCGACTCAGCGGCGTGCGCTGGTGATTGCTGACAACCGGATCGCCGAGAACGCAGGCTGGGACGAAGCGATGCTGCGCATCGAATTGGTAACGCTGCAGGACGACGACTTCGATGTGTCGCTGACCGGCTTCGACGCGGATGCGCTGGCCGATTTGTTGGCGGATGAGGATGGCAACGGTGACGGTGAGACTGACGACGATGCCGTGCCAGAGATTACCGAGACACCGATTTCCCGTCCGGGCGATGTCTGGTTGCTGGGTGGCCACCGACTGCTGTGTGGCGACTCAACAAAAGCAGAGTGCTTCGAGCCGCTACTCCAGGGCGAGCAGGTGGACATGGTATTCACCGACCCGCCGTACAACGTGAACTACGCCAACACGGCCAAGGACAAGATGCGCGGCACCAATCGCGCGATCCTGAACGACAACCTCGGAGATGGCTTCTACGATTTCCTGCTGGCGGCGTTGACGCCGACCATCGCGAGCTGCCGGGGCGGCATCTACGTGGCGATGTCCTCCAGCGAACTGGATGTACTTCAGTCCGCGTTCCGGGAAGCAGGCGGCAAGTGGTCGACTTTTATCATCTGGGCCAAGAACACCTTCACACTGGGCCGCTCTGACTACCAGCGCCAGTACGAGCCCATCCTCTACGGGTGGCCAGAAGGCGCAACGCGCCATTGGTGCGGGGATCGCGACCAGAGCGACGTCTGGCAAATCAAAAAACCGCACAAGAACGATCTGCACCCGACGATGAAACCGGTGGAACTGGTGGAGCGTGCGATTCGCAATTCGAGTCGCCCGGGCAATGTGGTGCTCGACCCCTTCGGTGGCTCCGGCACGACGCTGATCGCCGCCGAGAAATCAGGACGGCTGGCGCGCTTGATCGAACTCGACCCCAAGTACGTCGATGTGATCGTGCGCCGCTGGCAGGACTGGACGGGCAAGCAGGCCACCCGCCAGTCGGACGGGATGGCCTTCGACGATCTGTCAGGACTCGGGGAAATTCGGGTAGAGGTCGCCACTACTGATGTCGGCGACGTAACTGACATCGTGGAACTCGCTGGCCTGGTCGGCGAGGATGACGCCGCCGACTGACTGAATCGCCACCCCGTACTTGCGGGTGAGCGCGGTCAGTTCGGCGACGAATCGGTCGTAGTCGGCTTCGACGTCACGTGTGGTGGTGATGGCGGCCATGTCTTGCTCCTCAGGCAGCCAGTGCTTCTTCGGCGATCTCGCAGTGGATCACAAAGCCAGTCAGGTAGGGCAGGCCGCGAGGGATGCCGTAGTCGCGGGAGGTCACTCGGCCAATCGTCCAGCCCATCCACCGGGCAACCGCCGCGTGGATCGCTTGCTCGACGTTGTTGCCGACCAGCATCTGGTTGAGGACGCCGTCTGCAAAATGCCGCCCGTGACGACTGTCGAGGAAGACCCTGACCGATTCGAGGGGCTGGTTGGTGGCGTCCGAAATCGCGGTCATCGTGACGGGCCAGGCGGCTTGGGCGTTCTCGTTCATCGTGCCCCAAAAGCCCCAGTCTTTGTTCTGGGTGGCGGGGATTTGGTTGGTGGTGGTCATCGTTGGCTCCTTGGGGTTGATCGTTGCGACACCCGTAGTAACGCGCTGTTCGATTGAGAAGCCAAGCGTTGTTGGCTTCAATTTCAATCTTTCTGGATCACGCGATCCGGTACACGCGCTCGCCGCCGTCGGTCTTGTCCGAGAGGATGGCGAGCCCAAGTTTTTTCTTGAAGGCTCCGGCGAAAGTGCCGCGCACGGTGTGCGCTTGCCAGCCGGTGGTTTCGCAGATCTGACGCACCGTTGCGCCCTCGGGACGCCGCAGCATCTGGATTACGGTGGCTTGCTTGCTGTTTTCGCGGGTGCGGGGTTTGGTGTCGGTGCGCTCTTGCGCCCACGTGGCCTCTGCGGCCGTCACGGCGGCCTCGATCTCGGGGTCTGTGGCCAAGGGCGCTGGCGCTGGACGCGCGCAACCAAGGGCGTCGTAGCCCTCGGCGGCGACGAACCAGTCGCTGCCGTTGGTGGTGATGAGGGCGCGGTTGAACAGTCCGTCGAGGACTTTCTTGCGTGCACCGCCTTTGATGTTGTCCGGGAACCAGTCGAGTTTTCCGTCGCCGTGGTGAATGGCGTGGGCAAGGACTGCGTGCTGGCTGGCGGTGAGTTGGGTGGTGGTCATTTGATGCTCCTTCGAGGTGGTTGATGGTGATGTGATGAACGCGCTGTTCCAGATGGAAGCCAAGCTGAACCCACGAACAAATGATTGAAGAGGCCGATGGGAATTTCGATACGCGCTTACGCCCGTCACCGTGGGGTCACTGACACCGCCGTGCACAAGGCGATTCGTGCCGGTCGGGTAACGCCCGAGGCTGACGGCACCATCGACGTCGACCGTGCCGACCGCGAGTGGGCACGCAACACGGACACCCCAAAAAAGGGAACGCAACAGCGCGCAGAGAGCGTCGCGGTACGGGAGAGCGCCGGGGAGCAGACCGCCGCGCTGCCCTCGGGCGGCACGTCGCTGCTTCAGGCGCGCACCGTCAACGAGGTGGTCAAGGCGCAGACGAACAAGGTGCGTTTGGCCCGCCTCAAGGGCGAACTGGTGGATCGACCGCAGGCTATCGCGCACGTTTTTGCATTGGGGCGGTCGGAACGCGATGCGTGGCTCAATTGGCCCGCGCGCATCTCGGCACAGATGGCATCCAAGCTCGGCATCGATTCACACGCCATGCACGTGGCGCTGGAATCCGCCGTGCGCGATCACTTGCAGGAGTTGGGCGAACTGCGTCCGAGGGTGGATTGATGAGCATGGACTACGAAGGCGCCGCCGAGATCGAGCGTGCGTGGCGCGAGGGTCTGACGCCCGATCCGCTGCTCACCGTGTCCGAATGGTCGGATCGGCATCGGATGCTCTCCAGCAAGGCATCCGCCGAGCCCGGGCGCTGGCGCACCAGCCGCACCCCGTACTTGAAGGACATCATGGACTGTCTGTCACCGACCTCGCCGGTCGAACGCGTGGTGTTCATGAAGGCCGCGCAGCTCGGCGCAACCGAAATGGGCAGCAACTGGATCGGCTACGTCATCCACCACGCACCAGGGCCGATGATGGCCGTGTGGCCGACGGTGGATATGGCCAAGCGCAATTCCAAGCAGCGGATCGATCCGTTGATCGAGGAATCGGGCGTTCTGGTCGAACTGATTGCACCGGCCAGGAGCCGGGACTCGGGCAACACCATTCTGGCCAAGGAGTTTCGGGGTGGCGTGCTGGTGATGACCGGCGCGAACAGCGCGGTGGGCCTGCGCTCGATGCCGGTGCGCTACCTGTTCCTGGATGAGGTCGATGGTTACCCGTCCGACGTTGAAGGTGAGGGTGACGCGATCTCGCTCGCCGAGGCGCGCACGCGCACGTTCGCGCGCCGAAAGATTTTCATTGTTTCGACCCCGACGATCTCAGGGGCGTCGGCGGTTGAGAGGGAATATGAGGCATCCGACCAGCGCCGCTACTTTGTACCGTGCCCGCATTGTGCGCACCGGCAATGGATGCGCTTTGAGCACTTGCGCTGGGAGAAAGGTCAGCCAGAAACGGCGGCCTACGTGTGCGAGTCCTGCGATGAACCGATTGCCGAGCACCACAAGACGTGGATGCTGGAACACGGCGAATGGCGCGCGATGGTTACCGACGGCACTGGCAAAACCGCAGGCTTCCACCTCTCGTCGCTGTACAGCCCGGTGGGCTGGCGCAGTTGGCGCGATATCGCCGCCGCGTGGGAGAGCGCCGTGAGTAAGGAATCTGGATCGGCGGCGGCCATCAAGACCTTCAAAAATACCGAACTGGGCGAGACGTGGGTCGAGGAAGGCGAAGCGCCTGACTGGCAGCGTCTGGTCGAGCGCCGGGAGGATTACCGGATCGGCGCAGTGCCCAACGGTGGGTTGCTACTTGTTGGTGGAGCCGACGTGCAAAAGGATCGCATCGAAGCCTCGATATGGGCCTTCGGGCGCAGCAAGGAATCGTGGCTGGTCGAGCACCGTGTGCTGATGGGCGACACCGCCCGCGACGCAGTGTGGAAACGGCTGGCCGAATTGGTCGCCCAGACGTGGACGCACGAGTCGGGAGCGGCGCTGCCGCTGGCGCGATTCGCACTCGACACCGGCTTTGCCACGCAGGAGGCATACACATTCGTGCGGGCTTGTGGCGACCCACGGGTGATGCCGGTCAAGGGTGTCGCGCGTGGTGCAGCGCTCATTGGCACACCAACGGCGGTGGATATCTCGCAGGGAGGCAAGAAGCTGCGCCGGGGCATCAAGGTGTTCTCGGTGGCAGTGGGCATCGCCAAGCGGGAGTTTTACAACAACCTGCGCAAGGCCGCCGACGTGCTTGAGGACGGTGTGACCACCACATTTCCTGCCGGATTCGTTCATCTGCCAAAGATCGATGCCGAATTCATCCAGCAACTGTGCGCCGAGCAACTGATCACCCGCCGCGACCGCAATGGCTTTGCCATCCGGGAGTGGCAAAAGATGCGCGAGCGCAATGAAGCGCTCGACTGTTATGTGTACGCGAGGGCCGCCGCATCGGCTGCGGGCCTCGACCGTTTCGAGGAGCGCCATTGGCGCGAACTGGAACGACAACTCGGGATCGCTGCACCGCCTGATGACTCAGCACCCACTGCTTTACCTACAACGAATTCCGAGGCCACCCAACGCGGTGGCCTTGGTGCATCTGGAGCACAGAAATCTGGCCGACGCGTTATCCGTAGCCGCTGGCTGACCTAACCCTACCACCCTGTAGAACCACCATGAGTCTACAAACCCAACTGAACAGCTTCGTCCTGCGCGTCGCCGACGAATTCAACACCGTCAAAGGCCGCACCGGTACGCTTTCGGCACTGACCACCACCGACAAATCGAGTCTGGTGGCTGCGATCAACGAACTCAAAACAGCCGTCATTACATCGGTTGCCATCGACGATCTCACTATCGGTACGGCCAGTACCTATTCCTCGTCGAAAATCGTCACGCTGCTCGATGCTCTGAAGGCTGATCTTCTCGGCGGTGCCGATCCTGCGTTCGATACCCTGCTCGAACTTCAGCAGGCGCTGCAGAACGACCAAACCGGTATCGCAGCGCTCACAGCCTCCATCGACAAGCGGGTTCGCTTCGACGCTGCGCAGGCGCTAACCGTCCCCGAGCAGACGCAGGCACGAGACAACATTGGCGCAGTAGCGAGTGCCGACATCGGCGATACGACCACCGACTTCGTCGCGATCTTCGACGCCGCGCTGGTGTAAAGCATGAGCTTCGCTACGCAGCTGTCGGCGCTTGCGATCCGAATCGGCACCGAGATCAAGGGGCTGATTCGCCCCGAGCACCCGGGGCTTGCTCGAGCCTGGGTGAATTTCGGCTACGTTGGCGGCGCAATCCAGATCAACGCCTCCCACAACGTTTCCGGCGTCACCCGGCTGGCGGCAGGTCGCTACCGCGTGACCTTTGTCACGCCGTTCGCGGATACCGACTACTGCTGGTTGGCCTTCGCCCGGAGTAACACAAACAGCAGAAACCAGCGCATGGCGATTGCCCGTTCAACCACGGATGCCAAGACGACCGCTTACGTCGAAGTGATCTGCGCCACCGCAGCCGGGTCGCTTGCTGATACCACCGAAGTCAATCTCATGGTGTTCCGCTGATGGCCTACACACAGGAACAACTGACCGCCCTGGAAACAGCACTCGCCAAGGGCGAGAAGCGCGTCACCTTCGGTGACAAGACGGTCGAGTACCGCTCGGTTGATGAGCTCAAAGCGGCGATCCGTGAAGTCGAGCGCGGCATCCTGGAACAGGAAGCCGCCACCGGGCTATGGCCCGGTGCGCCACGTCAGATCCGAGTCACAACCAGGAAGGGCTTCTGATGAGCTGGGTCACGAAAATTCGGACCCTGTTCGGCGGGGCTCCCATCCACGAGGCCGCAGGTGGTGGGCGGCGCGCAATGGCGTGGATGCCCGGCAATCCCGGCGCGGTGGCTGCGATGCTGGCGACCTCCAACGAACTGCGCGTGAAATCGCGGGATCTGGTGCGCCGCAACGCGTGGGCGAATGCTGGTATCGAAGCCTTCGTCGCCAATGCCGTCGGTACCGGCATCAAGCCGCAATCGACAGCACAGGACGAGACCTTCCGCGTGGCAGTGCAAGCGCTCTGGCGAGACTGGACAGAGGAAGCGGACGCCACCGGTCAGACGGATTTTTACGGCTTGCAAGCGCTGGCGGCTCGGGCGATGTGCGAGGGTGGCGAGTGCCTTATTCGCCTGCGCCCGCGCCGTCCCGAAGATGGACTGGTCGTGCCCTTGCAGCTGCAACTGCTGGAGGCCGAACACCTGCCGCTGACGCTGAATACCGAATTACCAACGGGCAATGTGATCCGATCCGGCATCGAGTTCGATGCGATGGGTCGGCGCGTGGCCTACCACCTGTACCGTTCCCACCCCGAGGATGGACGCCTGTCACCGATGTCGGCGCAAGGCGGCCAGGACACCGTGCGGGTGCCAGCGGCAGAGATCATGCATCTTTACCGTGTGCTGCGGCCCGGCCAGATTCGCGGTGAGCCGTGGCTCTCCCGCGCCCTGGTGAAGTTGAACGAGCTTGATCAGTACGACGACGCAGAGCTGGTGCGCAAGAAAACCGCCGCAATGTTCGCCGGTTTCATTACTCGTCAGTCGCCCGAGGACAACCTCATGGGCGAAGGACTATCCGACCCGAATGGCATCGCCATCGCAGGGCTGGAGCCCGGCACGCTGCAGATTCTGGAACCCGGTGAGGATGTGAAATTCTCCGATCCGGCCGATGTCGGCGGTTCCTACGGTGAGTTTCTGCGCACGCAATTCCGTGCGGTGGCGTCCGCCATCGGCGTCACTTACGAACAACTGACCGGCGACTTGTCCGGGGTGAATTACTCGTCAATCCGCGCCGGTCTGCTGGAATTTCGCCGCCGTATGGAGGCCATCCAGCACGGCGTCTTGGTTCATCAGATGTGCCGTCCGGTGTGGGCCGCTTGGATGAAGCAGGCCGTGCTCGCCGGTGCCATCGAAGCTCCCGGCTTCGCGCGTGGCGGCCCACCCCGTCGCCGCCAGTACCTGCAGGTGAAGTGGATTCCCCAGGGCTGGCAGTGGGTCGACCCTGAGAAGGAGTTCAAGGCAATGCTGCTGGCCATCCGGGCCGGGTTGATGAGCCGTTCGGAAGCCATTTCCGCCTTTGGCTACGACGCAGAGGACGTTGACCGCGAGATCGCCGCCGACAACCAGCGCGCCGACGACCTCGGGTTGATCTTCGACTCCGACCCGCGCCGCACGTCCAAGGACGGCGGAAGCGCCGAGCCGAACAAGAACGCTGCAGACACCTCGCAAACCGGCAGTTCATCGTCTACCTGAAGGATTTTCATGACCCTGTTGCCATACATGGCGGCGCGCCTCTTCGGTGCGCCGCTGATGATCCATCGCCCGAAACTTGAGGTGATTCTTGCCGTTCTCGGGCCACGCATTGGACTGACTCATGCCGCTGTGCCAGCCAATACGATTACGCCCCGCACGGCACCGACTGGTGCGACGGGCATCGCTGTTCTGCCGATTTATGGAACGCTGGTGCGCCGCACGGTCGGGCTTGAGGCCGAGTCAGGAATGGCCAGTTACCAGGAGCTGGCGACGATGCTGGATACAGCGGTCGCCGACCCGAACGTCGCCGCCATCCTGCTCGATATTGACAGTGCCGGAGGCGAATCCGGCGGCGTGTTCGATTTGGCTGACCGGGTAGCGGCAGCGGCGAAACGCAAACCGGTCTGGGCGCTGGCCAACGATATGGCCTTCTCAGCGGCCTATGCCATCGGCTCGGCGGCCAGTCGCTTCATCGTCACGCGCACCGGTGGCGTGGGCTCAATCGGTGTCATTGCCATGCACGCCGACCAATCGGTGAAGGATGCCAAGGATGGCGTTCGCTACACCACGGTATTCGCCGGGGCCCGCAAGAACGATCTCAACCCGCACGAACCGATTTCCGACGAGGCGCACGCCTTCCTCAAAAACGAGGTCGAGCGCGTCTACGGCATGTTCGTCGAGACCGTTTCCCGCAATCGTGGCGTCTCGGCCGATGCCGTGCGCGCTACCGAAGCCAGCATTTATTACGGGGCTGATGCCGTCGCTGCGGGCTTAGCCGACGCGGTCGGCACCTTCGACGACGCCCTTGCGCAGCTTTGCGAATTCGTTTCCCCACTCCCGAAGTTGGCGGCAAGCCACTCCGGTCTTTTTAGCAACCTCCAGATGGAGTCATCAATGAATGATCGAACCGACCCCGCTGCTCCTGATCGGCTTGCTGCTGATCCTGCTGGCAGTTCTTCTCAACCAGCGTCTACCGCCATGACCGTGGCCGACGCGATTGAGGTCGCCCAGACCTGCACGCTGGCCGGGCGCACCGACCTGATCGCGGGCTTTCTCGAAGCGAAAGCATCACCCGCCAAGGTGCGCAGCCAGCTCCTGGCCGCGCAGGCCGACGCCAGTCCCGAAATCACCAGTCGCATCACGCCCGATGCCGTGCGCCCTGCGGCCAGCAATCCGCTGATCGATGCAGCAAAGCAGATCGCGGCGCAATCCACCGCCTACAAGAAGGAGATCTGAAATGTCCGTTCTCGCCGAACCCCTGAACTTGGGCGACCTGCTCAAGTACGAAGCACCCAACCTCTACTCGCGCGACCGTGTCACGGTCGCATCGGGTCAAAACCTGCCGCTGGGCACGGTGCTCGGCATCGTCACCGCCAGTGGCAAATACAAGCAGATCGACCCGTCCGCCGGGGACGGCACGCAGGTCGCCGCAGGCGTGCTGCTGCAAGCCTGCGATGCCACCTTGATCGACCGCGATGACGGCCTCGTCGTCGCGCGCCACGCCGTCGTCGCCCATCACGCGCTCGCGTGGCCCGATGCCATCACCACCGCCGAACAACTCACCGCCATTGCGCAGCTCAAGGCGCTGGGCGTGCTCGTCCGTCAAGGAGCCTGACCATGAACAACCCCTTCAGCAATCCCGCCTTCTCGATGGTCGCGCTGACCGCCGCCATCAACATCCTGCCCAACCGCTACGGCCGTCTGGAAGAACTGAATCTGATGCCTCCCAAGCCGGTGCGCCAGCGTCAGATCGTCGTCGAGGAAATGAACGGCGTGCTCAACCTGCTGCCCACGCTGCCGCCGGGCTCGCCCGGCACGGTCGGCGTGCGCGGCAAGCGCAAGCTGCGTTCCTTCGTCGTGCCGCACATTCCCCACGACGACGTGGTGCTGCCCGAGGAAGTGCAAGGCATCCGCGCCTTCGGTTCGGAAACCGAAACCGAGACGGTCGCGGGCGTCGTCGCGCGCCATCTGGAGACGATGCGCAACAAGCACGCCATCACCCTAGAGCACTTGCGTATGGGGGCGTTGAAAGGCGTGATCCTCGATGCCGATGGCTCGGTGCTCTACGACCTGTTCGATGCCTTCGAGATCGCCCAGCAGACCGTGGCCTTCGAGTTGGGCGCGGCGGGAACCAACGTCAAAGCCAAATGCACCACGGTGCTGGCGACCATCGAGGAGAACCTCAAGGGCGAGTTCATGAACGGCGTCCATTGCCTGTGTTCGGCGGAGTTCTTCGCTGCGCTCACCGGTCACGCCAAGGTCGAAAAGGCGTTCGAGAACTGGCAGAACGGGGCCATCCTCATCAACGATGTGCGTCGCGGTTTCACCTACGGCGGCATCACCTTCGAGGAGTACCGTGGTCAGGCCACCGATGCCAGCGGCACCGCCCGCCGCTTCATCGCTGCCGGTGAGGCCCACGCCTTCCCGCTGGGCACCATCGACACCTTCGGCACCTACTTCGCACCGGCGGACTTCAACGAGACCGTCAACACGGTGGGCCAGCCGCTGTACGCCAAGCAGGAGCCACGCAAGTTCGACCGGGGCACCGATTTGCACACGCAGTCCAACCCGCTGCCGATGTGCCATCGCCCCGGCGTGTTGGTCAAACTGACGGTGGCGTGATGGGCATCGTGGAACAGATCTACGCCTCAGCGGGTAACGCCGGGCTGCTCAGGGAGTGCCGCTGGCAACCGTCGGATGGCAGCCCCGCCCAGCAGCATCCAGTGGGCTTCGCCGCGCCGGACGACACCGTGTTCGATGGGCTGGCCTCGACCACCGACCACCAGATGTCCTACCCGGCCTCGGTGTTCGTGGGTCTAGGTCCACGCGAGGCGGTCGAGATCGATGGCGTGATCTATCAGGTGCGTAGCACCCGGGCCGTAGGCGACGGCTCGGAGATGCGCGCACAGCTCACCCGGGTGTAGCTTCATGTCTGGCAACTCGATCCGCGAACAGATTCTGCTGGCGGTGATGGCGGCTGCCCGTCCGGCGGTCGAAGGTCTCGGGGCCACTTTGCACCGGTCGCCAACGGTGGCCATCAGCCGCGATCTTTGCCCAGCGCTGGCGGTGTTTCCCGAGTCGGAGTCCATCACCGAGCGCGCCAACGACCGCGTCACACGCGACCTGATCGTCCGCGTCGTCGCGCTCGCGCGGGCGGTACCACCCGCGTCCCCCGAAACCGAGGCCGACCGTCTTCTCACCGCTGCACACGCTGCCTTGTTTGCGGACGGCACTTTCGGTGGTTTGGCACTGGGCATCCGTGAGCAGGAAAGCGAGTGGGAGGTCGAGGACGCCGATGCCGTGGCCGTGGCCCTACCGGCGCGGTACCGCATCACGTACCGGACGCTGGCCAATGACCTTTCAACCCTTGGATGACCCCTATGACCCAACTTGTTTTGATACGCCCGCACACCCACGCGGGTAAGACGCTTGGCGTCGGTGACCGGATCGAGATCGACGCCACATCAGCCGACTGGCTGATGGCGCACGGCATCGCCACGCCGGAGCCGACCGTCCCAGCCCCTGAACCCAAACACCTCCAACGCAAGGAACCCAAGCAATGAGCACCTATGCCAGTTTTCAGGGCCGCGTATTCCTCGGCAAGCGCGACACCGACGGCCTGCCCATCGATGTGCGCTCGCCCGGCAACGTCGCCGAGCTGAAGCTCTCCCTCAAGACCGATGTGCTGGAGCACTACGAAAGCCAAACCGGCCAGCGCTCGCTGGATCACCGGATGGTCAAGCAGAAGTCCGCCACAGTGAACCTCACCATTGAGGAATTCACCAAGGAGAACCTTGCGTTGGCCCTCTACGGCAATCACGTCGTCGGCACGCCGGGTACGGTCACCGCCGAGCCGGTGGGCGGTGCAACGCCGATTGCGGGCGACCGCTACTTCCTGGCCCACCCGAAGGTGTCGTCCCTGGCCGTGGTGGATTCGGCAGGCACGCCCGCGACCCTGGTCTTGGGCACGAACTACACCGCTGATCCCGACTTCGGTGCCATCCAGTTTCTGGATACCACCGGCCTCACCGCGCCATTCAAGGCCAGTTACGCCTACGGCGTGGCCACCGAGATCGGCATCTTCACCCAGGCTCTGCCGGAGCGCTTCCTGCGGCTCGAAGGCATCAACACCGCCCAGGGCAATGCCAAGGTGCTGGTCGAGCTTTACCGCGTGGCTTTCGATCCGCTGAAGGAAATCTCCTTCATCTCGGACGAGTACAACAAGTTCGAGCTGGAAGGGTCTCTGCTGACCGACACCACCAAGCCCTTCGACGCGGTGCTAGGCCAGTTTGGCCGCATCGTACAGCTCTGATGGGGGCCGCCATGAGTGATCTGGATACCCTGATTCCGCAGTCGGTCGAGCTGGTCATCGATGGTGAGCCGCTGGCCATCAAGCCGTTGAAGGTCGGGCAGATGCCGGCCTTCCTGCGCGCGATCTCGCCAGTCATGCATCAGATCACTGCCACCGACATCGACTGGCTGGCCTTGTTCGGCGAACGAGGCGAGGACTTGCTGTCGGCGATCTCGATTGCGGTCGGCAAGCCTCGCGGCTGGGTCGACGATCTGGCTGCTGACGAGGCCATCGTGCTGGCGGCCAAGGTGATCGAGGTCAACGCCGATTTTTTTACCCGGCAGGTGATCCCCAAGCTCGACGTTCTGTTCGCAACCACGAAGCTGCCGCAGGCGGTGGCTGGTTTGACGCCGTCCAGCACCTGATCGAGCACGGCCACCGCCTGCCGGACATCCTCGACTACACGTTGGCGCAGGTGCGCGGCTTCGTCGCTGCGACGGCACGCACCGATGCGGCCCGCGATGCACGGCTGCTGTCTGTGATTGCCATCGGCACGCGCGGCGATGCCCGCCACCTCGACCAAACCCTCGACCGACTCACCGACAAGGCTGCCGACCGTGCCTGACGACCATGCGCATTTCCGTTCAGATCGATAGCGCCGCCGCCCAGGCACAGTTGCGCCGCTGGGGCGGTGAGTTCCGCGACAAGGTCAAGAAGGCGGTATCGCGGGCGATTGCCAGTGAGGCGGTCGAACTGAAGAAGGACGTGCGCAGCCACGTCGCCAGTCAGATGGCGGTGGTCAAGAAGTCCTTCCTCAAGGGTTTCACCGCCAAGGTGCTGGCCAAAGACCCAAACCGGCTGCCCGCACTCTACGTGGGCTCGCGCATTCCGTGGTCGGGGATGCACGAGACCGGTGGGCAGATCGCGGGCCGGATGCTGATTCCACTGAACGGCCGGGTGGGTCGCAAGCGATTCAAGGCGCAGGTGGCCGAGCTGATGCGCGGCGGCAATGCCTACTTCATCAAAAACGCAAAGGGGAACATCGTCCTGATGGCCGAGAACATCAAGGAGCACGACCGACCACTGGCGGGCTTCAAGCGCCGCTACCGCAAGGCCGATGGCATCAAGCGCCTCAAGCGCGGCGCGGACATCCCGATTGCCGTCCTGGTGCCCAAGGTCGTACTCACGAAGCGCATCGATGTCGAGCGGCTGGTCGCGGGTCGCATCCCGCGTCTGGCGGCGGCCGTCGAGAAGCAGATCAGCACGGTGGATTGATTCATGGCCAAGCGAATTTCCATCCTCATCGCGCTCGAAGGAGCCGACGACGGGCTTAAACGCGCCATCACGTCCGCCGAGCACAGTCTCGGCGAACTCTCGACCACCGCCAAGACCACCGGGGCCAAGGCTGCCGCCGGAATGGCCGAGGTCAAGGCCGGGATGTCGGCCTTCGGCGATCAAGTGGCGACGGCCAAGACGCAGTTGCTGGCCTTCCTGTCGATCAACTGGGCGGCGGGCAAGGTGCAGGAGATCGTGCAGATCGCCGACGCCTGGAACATGATGTCCGCGCGGCTCAAGCTCGCCACAGCAGGCAGCAGCGAGTACACGGTCGCCCAGAAAGAACTGTTCGCCATCGCGCAGCGCATCGGTGTTCCCATCCAGGAAACCGCTACGCTCTACGGCAAGCTCCAGCAGGCGGTGCGGATGCTGGGCGGCGAGCAGAAGGATGCGCTCTCGCTCACCGAGAGCATCTCGCAGGCGCTGCGCATCTCCGGCGCATCGGCCACCGAGGCGCAGTCGTCCCTGCTGCAGTTCGGGCAGGCGCTCGCCTCCGGGGTGCTGCGGGGCGAGGAATTCAACTCTGTCGTCGAGAACAGCCCCCGTCTGGCGCAGGCACTGGCCGACGGCCTGAACGTGCCCATCGGACGGCTGCGCCGGCTCGCCGAGGAAGGGCGGCTCACCGCCGACGTGGTGGCTAACGCGCTGATGAGCCAGAAGGACAAGCTGGCCAGCGAGTACGCGCAACTGCCGATGACCGTCAGCCAGGCCTTCACGCGCCTGTCGAACGTCTTCGGGCAGTGGATCAGCAAGCTCAATGAATCGACCGGCTTCACCAAGCAGCTCGCCGAGGCGATGACGTGGCTGTCGGAGAACCTGGACACGGTGATGCAGTGGTTGAAGCGCATCGCCGAGGTCGGCCTCGCGATGCTGGTCTACCGCCTGATCCCGGCGCTGATCACTGCCTGGCAGACGGCAGGTGCGGCGGCGGTGACAGCGGCCAGAGCCACGGCGGCGGCGTGGGCGACGGTGAACCTGTCGCTCTCCAATGCCATCGCCACGGTCGGCAAGCTGCGCGTGGCGTTCGGGGTGCTCGGCGCAGCCATCATCGGCTGGGAGATCGGGACGTGGCTGTCGGATAAGTTCGAGATCGTCCGCAAGGCGGGCATTTTCATGGTCGAGGTGCTGATGAATGGCATCGAGCACCTGCAATTCCGGTGGGAAGTGTTCGCCGCCATCTTCACGTCTGACACCATCGCCGAAGCCACCAAGCGCCACGAACAGCGGCTCGCGGAGATGAATCGCATCTTCGCCGAGATGTACGCCGGCGCCACCGAAGGTGCGAACGCGGCCAAGGGCGCGATGAACACCGCCGCGACTGCCGCCGAGGAGATCGCCAAGCGGCTCGAAGTCGTGCGGCAAGGTACGCAGGAAGCGGTCGGACGCGGCATCGAGGCCGTTCACGCCGCGCTGGCGAGCTTGGATACCCGGCTCGGCAAGGTCGAACAGGCGGTCGGCAAGGCCCAAGGCGTGGTCAACGACGCCACCGCAAAAATGGCAGAAGCCTACAAGGGGCTGACGGCCATCGTCGAGGCCAGCCTCGCGCAGCAGGTGCTGGCGGTGAAGAACCGCTACGACCAGGAGAAGGCGGAACTGGAGCGCACCCAGCAGTCCGAAACCGCCAAGATCACCAAATCCACCCAGCTGCTCACCGAAGCACTGACTCAGCAGACGACGCTGCGCCGTCAGGCCACCACCGAGACGCTCGGCCTGATCGATCAGGAAGCGCAGGCGCGCAAGGACGCCGCCGCCCGGCAAGGCCAGACCGAGGAAGAGCGCCGGGCCAACGTGCAGCGGGTCGAGGACCAGATACTGGCGACCAAGCGCCAGACGCTGACGCAGGCGCTGGCCGAGTACCGCCAGCACATCGACGCCCTCAATGCCGAGGCGAACCGTCACCTGGCGGAAGTGCAGCGCATCGAGGAGGCCAAGCGCCAGCTGTCGATGACGACCGAGGAACGTGTCCGCGACATCCATCGGCAGGGCATGACCGATTTCGAGGCGACGGAAGATCGTAAGCGCCAGATCGCCGAGTACCAGTCCAAGGCCCGGGATGCCCTCGCTGCGGGCGAATTGGAGCAGGCCCGCCAGCTCGCGCAGAAGTCGATGGACATGGCCGCGCAGGTGGCCGGCTCGCAAGCCAGTGAAGCCAAGCGCGGCGAGGAAGCGCGCAAGCAGTCCGAACAGGCGGTGTCTCAGGTCACACAGCTCGAAGCGCAGTCGCGCGAGGCGTACCGCAGGCAGGAGTACCAGCAGGCCGCCGATTTGATGCGGCAGGCCGATCAGATGCGCGCCGAACTGGCGCAGAAGGTCAATAACGCCGATGCGCAGGCCGCGCAGGGCAAACAGGGTGTGAGTGATGCCATCGACCACATCCGCCAGTCCGAGGAAATCCTCAACCAGACGCTGGATGCCGAAGCGAATGCGCACCAGACAGCGGCACGCTCGGCAATCACCGCACGCGATGAGATTCAGCGCACGCTGACCGAGACCACGCGCCAGATCGACGACATCACGGCCAAGCTCCGGGACGGTCTCAAGGTCACGCTCGACGCGGACACCACACGTTTCGACACGGCAATCGCCGATCTGGACAAGGCGCTGGCCGAGAAGAAATACCTGCTGCAGATCCAGGCCGATCTGCAGGAAGCGGAGAAGCAGCTCAAGGAATACGAGGCGCTGCTGAAAGAGGGCAAGACACTCCCGGTCGATGCCGACGTGTCGAAGGCACGCGAGGCGCTGGACAAGCTCAAGGCCTACGCCGATCAGCACGCGCAGTTCGAATTGAAGGTGGCGACCGAGCAGGCGCAGGCGGCTATCACCGATGTCGATAGGATGATCAAGGCGCTGGATCGCATCCAGACCGAATCACAGCATCAGGTGGCCAGCAACGTCGGCGCGGTTCGCGGGGAGATCGACAGCCTCAACGGGCGCAACACGTCCAGCACCCACACCATCTATGTGACCAAGGTGGAAACCAATGCCACGGGCGGACTGGTCGGTGGCGCGGGTGGTGGTGTCCGTCGCTTTGCCGACGGCGGCGCGGTAGCTCCGGCCTTTCCCCGGATGAGTGGTGGCGCCGTCCCCGGCTCGGGCCACCACGACACGGTGCCGCGCACCCTGGATGCCGGGGCCTTCGTGATCCGCAAGGCGGCCGCGCAGAAGTACGGTCGCGGCGCGCTCTCGCGTCTGGCCAATGGCGTCGCCCACTTCGCTGCCGGCGGGCGTGTTGCCTTATTGGGCAGTCCCGTCTCCACAGGCACTGATCCGAACAATAAGCCGAGCAATCCCAAGCCCAAGCCCAAGAAAAACCGCGAGGCGTCCGAGGCGCTGAAGATGATCGATCTCGGCCTGCGAGGGATGAATGAATACTCGAGCTGGCTGCAGTGGAAGTATGGCGCATCGGTCAGCCTGGACGCGAAGCGAAAGACGATGGAGAACTTCAACGGTTATGCGCAGCGAGATCGCCGCACGCTGGAAGGCTTCATCGACCGCAAGACGCCGACCACTAACGAGCGCCAGAACATCGACCGCATCAAGCAGACGTGGCGGCAGGCGATGGCCCAGCCGCTGCTCTGGGGCGAAGACCTGGAGCGCGAGCTGATCGACTACATGGAGCAGAACCAGGGGCAGTTCTTCCGGCGCGGTGGTGTCGCGAAATCCGACACCATCCCGGCGATGCTCACGCCTGGGGAGTTTGTCGTGAACCGGCAGACCGTCGCCCGCTACGGCGCGGGCTTCTTCGAGGCCATCAATAACCTGAGCGCTCCGGCGCGGCTACTTGCCGGGCGTGCGCTGGCGGGCATTCAGGGCTTTGCCTCGGGCGGTCTGGTGCAGCCCGCAAGCCGCAGCCTGCCACGTCCGTCGCTGCCCGATGGCACACCTACCCGCACCGTGCGCGTGGAACTGTCCTCCGGGCAGCAGAAGGTCAACGCCACCGTCGATGCGCGCGACGAGGCGCGACTGCTGCACCTGCTGGACGCCGCCCGCGCCCGCACGGCTTGAAGGATTCCCGATGCAACTGAAGAACCTCGATACCTTGGTGGATATGCCATTGCCCGATGACTTGCTGTGGAGCGACGAGCACGCGTGGTCGCCTGCGGTCGCCAATACGTCCTACCTGATTACCGGGGCCTTGCTGATCCAGTCGGCCACCCGGCAGGCGGGACGCCCGATCACCCTGGTGGGCGCACCCGACATGGCTTGGGTCACGCGGGACACGGTCGAGCAACTACGGGCCTGGGCCGCGCTTCCAGTCGGCAGCGCCACCGGCCGATTCGGCCTGACCATCGCCGATGGCCGCTCGTTCACCGTGGCCTTCCGACACGCGGAAACCGCCACCGAGGCCGAACCCGTGCTGGGCATCCCGGCGCGATCTGGCTCCGACTTTTACCGCCTGACCCTTCGATTTCTGGAGATTGTCTGATGCCGATTCAATCTGGCGACGTGAAGCTGCTCCAGTCCGCCGTGATGGCGGATGTACCTGAAGGCGGCGGCGCGCCCACGGGCCACACCATTGCCGATGGCGTCTCGAACGCCATCTTCCCTGACATCTCCGAGCTGGATCGCGCCGGAGGCCGCGTCAATCTGCGCAAGAGCTTCGTGCAAGTGGCCACGGATGACACCGACACCTACTTCGGGGCCAACGTCATCGTCGCCGAGCCGCCGCAGGACGAGCGCGTCAGCGTCACGCTGTTCTCTACCCGCGAGACCTTCGACACCCGTGAGCAGGCGCAGACCCGCATCGAGGCCTACCTCAACAAGGGCCCCGAGTGGGCAGGCTACCTGTTCGAGAACCACATCGCGGGCCAGCGCGTGATCCAGTTGTTCCAGCGCACGACCGACGCGATCCCCAACGTTGGCCAGACGCTCGTCCTCATCGAAAACGAGGGACTGTCCACCCAGAAGGAGCAGTACGTCCGGGCCACTGCCGTGTCGTCGGTTGAGCGCACCTTCACCTACAACGGCGACCAGGACTACAAGGCGTCGGTCGTTACCGTCGATACCAGCGACGCGCTGCGCTACGACTTCACCGGCTCGCCCGCAAGTCGCACGTTCACTCGCGCCGCGAACAGCACCAAGACGCGCGACACGGTCGTGGCGGACGCCGGAACCTACGTCGGGGTCGTACCGCTGACCCAAGCAGCGTCCGTCGGCGACTTCACCATCAAGGGCACCTCCATCTACACGCAGCTCGTGCCGAGCGCGCAGACCGAGACGCCGATCTCCTTCGCGCCACCTTACGCCGCAGCGGGGCTGCCCGTTCCGGGCGCGGCGCCCGTGAGCTACACGGCCAGCCACGCCTGGAACACCAGCATCAATTTCAACTTGCCGGGCGGTTGCCTGCCGGGGTCGCTGTCCATCGTCACCGATGGCATCACGGTCTTCGACGATGCGGGCCTGCTCAAGACGGCGAGCGGGAACATCGGCGTCATCGACTACGCCAACGGCATCCTGAGCCTGAATTCCGGCTCGATGTCCAACAGCAAGGCCATCACCTACACGCCTGCCGCGCAGATTCTGCGCGCGCCGCAAAGCTCGGAGATCCCGGTCACGCCCGAGTCGCGCAGCCAGTCTTACGTGGGCACGGTCAACCCGGTGCCGCAGCCCGGCACGCTGTCGGTCAGCTACATGGCACAGGGCCGCTGGTATGTCTTGTCCGACAGTGGCAACGGTTCGCTCCAGGGCCTGGATGCCAGCTACGGCGCGGGCACCTTCCACAAGGACACCGGGGCCTTCGTGGTGACGCTTGGCGCACTGCCCGACGTCGGCTCGTCCTTGATCCTGACCTGGAACGTGCCGACGCAGGAGACGCAGCATCCGACCGCCGACCTGAAGGCATCGCAGGCCTTGCAGCTCGCCCCGCCCGCAGGCAAGAGCGCGCAGCCTGGCTCGCTCACCATCACCTGGCCGCACGAGAGCGGCACGGGCACCCGCACGGCGTCCGCCGCAACCTCTGGCGAGATCATTGGAGACGCCACCGGCAATCTGAACGTCGCGCAGAACCGCTTGAGCTTTGCGCCGCATGTCCTGCCGCCCGCCGGCGCGCTGCTGACCGTGGACTACGTTGCAGGCCCCAAGCAGGAAGACAGCTTCGCGCACCCATCGCGGGACGGCCAGGGCAAGGTGCCGGTGACCGCGACCCTGGGCGCCATCGAGCCGGGGTCATTGGAGATCGAATGGAACACCCTGGCCGATACCGCTGTGCTTGGGGCCTACACGACGCAGCAGATTCAGGCGATGGGACTGGGTTTGTTGAATCTCGTCGATCCAACGCAGTACGCCCGCGACGATGGCGCGGGCAATGTGCTACGCGCAGGCCAAGTCATCGGCACCGTTAACTACGCCACTGGGGCCGTGCAGTTCCAGCCCGACGTCACTGTCCAGATTCCAAGTCCAGTCTACAGCGCGCAGAGCCTCGGCTTGACCTCGGCCGGCGGCCAGATGTTCCGCCTCAACTACGGCGGCATCCGCTACGTGGACGCGCCTTCTATGTACCCGAACGACGAGTCCGGCTACGTGAAGCTGCGCTACAACAGCGCGGGCTCGACCAGCAACCACAGCGAGACGTTCGCGTTCAGCCCGTCGTTTCGGCTGGTGCCCGGCGTCAACGCGCAGGTGGTGACCGGCACGGTATTGCTGGCCATCGCAGGCATCCAGCCCTGGGGCGACAACGGACAGGGCACGCTGCGCGAGTTCACCACCAGTGGCTGGGTCACGCGCGGCACGATCAACTACCTGTCCGGGGACGTGGCGCTCACATCCTGGTCGGCAGGCGCGACCAACAGCATCACGCGCGCCAGTTGCGTGACCACGGTCGGCGAGAACATCTCCAGCGAGTACGTGTTCCGCACCGGTGCCGCGCCACTGCGCCCGGGATCGCTCTCCATCCAGTTCGCCCGCGCGGTGGGTGGAACCCAGACCGTGACGGCAGGCATCGACAGCACGATCACCGCGTCCGGCGTCATCGGCAATGTCGATTACGACACCGGCCTCGTGCGGGTGCGGTTTGGCACCGTGGTCACGGCGGCGGGCAACGAGAGCGAGCCGTGGTTCGACGCCGATAACGTGCGACCGGACGGCAATATCTTCCGGCCCGAGCCGGTGGCGGCCTCCAGCCTGCGCTACAGCGCCGTGGCCTACAGCTATCTGCCCCTGGATGCGGCGCTGCTGGGTATCGACCCGGTGCGCCTGCCCAGCGACGGGCGGGTGCCGATCTTTCGCCCCGGTGGCTTCGCCGTCGTCGGCCACACCGGTCGCATCACCGCCTCGGTCAGCAACGGCCAGACCATCGACTGTGCCCGCGTGCGTCTTTCGCGCGTGCGCGTGGTCGGCCACGACGGCGTGGTGATCCACATCGGCTACATCACCGATCTGGAAGCGGGCACCGTCACCTTCACCGACGTGACCGGCTACAGCCAGCCTGTGACCATCGAGCACCGCATCGAGGACATGGCCGTGGTGCGCGATGTGCAGATCAACGGCGAGATCAGCTTCACGCGCCCGCTGACGCACGCCTATCCGCTGGCTAGTACCGGCGATCCAGCCTCTGGCAGTTTCGTCTCCAGTGCGCTGGTGGCCGGTGACCTGTTCGCCCGCGTGAACCTCGTGTTCGACCAGAGTACCTGGAACGGCAGCTGGTCGGATGA
>Ga0210031_1000114_pt1 | contig 42884 bp, 36 predicted proteins | sample CryGeyCG2014_080_FD_185455 | JGI IMG/M metagenome (GOLD analysis project Ga0210031, IMG submission 185455) | Groundwater microbial communities from aquifer - Crystal Geyser CG03_land_8/20/14_0.80 (SPAdes) (version 2) | ecosystem: Environmental > Aquatic > Deep subsurface > Groundwater | place... | reverse complement strand
AGTACCGTTTATTGATTTTCTTTACCATCTCAAATTTCAGAGAGCTTCTCAAAAGACCAAGGACGCTTTTAATAAGCCGACACCTATTTTTGATAAGTTTAATAAGCATAAAAAAGGAACACCGGTCGGGGGTGGTATTTTAGTTTTAGCAACGACAGTTTTTGTCTTTGCTCTTTTTATTTTTATGTATTGGTTTTTTCAAAAAAAAATCCTGACTAATTATCCATCGATAGCTTCGGAAATAAAAATAATTCTTTTTACATTTATTTCTTTTGGATTTTTGGGTCTTTATGACGATCTGAATAAAATATTCCTTTTGAGCAAGACACGGGTTTTCGGCCTAAGAATGCGTCATAAGTTTATTATCGAAGTGATTCTTTCTTTGGTGATTTCTTATTGGCTTTTCAACGACCTTAAAATTCAGTTTATGCACGTACCGTTTTTTGGCGTTTTTAACTTAAGTTATATTTATATTCTGTTTTCTTCTTTTGTTATTGTTGCTTTTGCCAATGCCGTCAATATTACAGACGGACTTGATGGTTTAGCTTCGGGTATTCTTACTTTTGCTTTGATTGGATTTTGGGTTATTTCCCGGTCAATTTTAGATGTTCCTACCTCTCTTTTTATTGCCGCGTGGCTAGGAGGACTATTGGCTTTCCTGTACTTTAATATTTATCCAGCCCGCGTCATCATGGGTGACACAGGCGCCCTTTCTTTCGGCGCAACTTTTGCCGTGATCGGACTTATTTTAGGCAAAGCCTTTGCCTTACCGATAATGGGAGGAATTTTTGTGGTAGAAATCGGATCGTCTTTAATTCAGCTTTTTGGAAAAAAGTTTTTAAAGAAAAAAATCTTTCCGGTCGCTCCGTTTCATCTCTATTTACAAAATAAAGGCTGGGAAGAACCGAAAATCGTCATGCGTCTCTGGCTTATTTCCATTATCTTCGTCATCTTTGGCTTGATGATTGCCTTCATGAAGTAAATCCGCATCTTCTTCTTGTCAAGTCAAGCCGATCAGCTAACCTCCGAGGTTGCGGAGGCCAGACACCCTAAGGGTGTCCAAGGTTTCTCGTGCCTAGTCACCCTAAGGGTGACTAGAGAGACTTCGCTCGGAAGGACAAAGAAAGACGTGGTAGAATAGAGTTATGGAGCCAAAAGAGGATACATTTTTTTTTGATTCGTATTCTGTTTTGCCGGATAAGAAAGAAATTCGCTTTTGCTACAAATATCGTGATTTAAAATTTACAGAAACAATTTTTATACCCGAAGCAATCCCGAGTTCGGTAAACTCTGTTTTGTTGACAAAAGTTCTTCAAAACCTCCATTTGATTCTTGGCATTAGTTATTACAAAATGCACTGTTCCAAAAAAATCATTATTCCCTATTCATTGACTCCTGAACAAGCTCAATTTTGGAATACAGTTTATACAAAAGGTCTTGGAGAATTTTTTTACAGAAATAAAATTGATTTTAGGGGATTAATTAATTTTCCCTATGTTGATAAGCCAAACATACAACCTCGTAGGTTAAGTGAAGCTAAAAAAGACAGATTTTTAGTCGGAGTTGGAGGAGGAAAGGATTCGATTGTTGTTTTAGAGCTTCTTAAAAAGGAAAAAAAAGAAATAACTGGATTGATATTAGAAACTGGAGGCTCCCATATCCAAAAAGAAGTTGCCAGAGCCGTTGGAATAGGGTTTTTTTTAGTAAAAAGGCAATTAGACGAAAAACTATTTCAGTTAGAGAATATATATAAAGGCCACGTGCCTTTTTCAGCCATTTACGCCTTTATTGCCTTATTAGTTTCTGTCATTTACGACTATTCTTCAATAATCACCGCCAATGAAAAAAGTTCAAATTTTGGCAACGTCAATTATCTGGGGGAGGAAATTAATCACCAATGGAGTAAAAGCGAAGAATTCGAAAAACTTTTCAAAAACTACGTCGAAGAATTTATCACGCCTTCTATCGACTACTTTTCCAAGTTGAGAAAATATTCAGAAATGGATATAGCAAAGATGTTTATTAAATACAAAAAATACTTTTTTGTTTTTTCAAGCTGCAATAGGAATTTCATAATCAAAGAAAAAGCAAATAAAAAATGGTGTGGCGAGTGTCCGAAATGCGCTTTTGTGTTTATTATGCTTGCTGCTTATCTTAGTAAAAAAGAAGTGGTTAAAATTTTCGGAAAAGACCTGTTTAATGACGAAAGCCTTATTTCTTTATATATAGATTTGATTGGAAAAGGCAAGATGAAGCCTTTTGACTGTGTTGGTACGTTTGAAGAGTCCCAACAGGCTTTCAAGATAATCAAAGATAAAGGAGAATATGATAACGATAAAGTTATAAAAGCGATTCCACTATGAAATTAGAAGAATTAAAAAAATACAAAAAAATTCTTATCTTAGGTTATGGCAAGGAAGGTCAGGCAACGGAGAAATTTCTTAAAAAATATCTTCCTGACGTTAAAATTGGAATTGCGGATAAAAATCTCAATCCAAACTATCTTGACGAACAAAAAGATTACGATTTGGTGATTCGTAGTCCCGGAATATCCAAGAAATTAGTTACTCGTCCCTATACGACTGCTTCCAATATTTTTCTCGCCAACATAAAAAATGCTGTAATCGGCGTTACCGGAACTAAAGGAAAAAGTACTACCGCCAGTCTTATTTATTCAATTTTAAAAAAAGCTGGGAAGAAAGTTCGTTTAGTAGGTAATATTGGTCAACCGATGCTTGAAGAGTTATTAATGCCTGTTGATGAAAAAACGATTTTTGTTGTTGAATTTTCAAGCTACCAATTAGAAGATATTCAATATTCGCCTAATATTTCCGTGGTTTTAAACCTATTTCCCGAACACATGAACTATCACGGTGATATCAAAAATTACTTTGACGCCAAGAAAAACATCATCTCAAAAGCAGATTACTTTATTTATAATCCTCGATATGAAAAGTTGAAAGATTGGGTAAAGGAAACAAAATGCAAAACTGTACCCTTTGTAAAAAAAATTAATTTTGATATTAAAGATATTTCTTTAATTGGTGAGCACAACTGGGAAAATATAAAAGCGGCGGTAACAGTAGCGCATCTTCTAAAAATAAGCGACGATATTATCAAAGAAGCAGTCAAGTCGTTTAAACCTTTGCCTCACCGATTGCAACTGATAGGAATTTTCAAAGGAATTACTTTTTTTGATGATGCCATATCTACAATACCAGAGTCAACCATTTTTGCCATCAAGGCCTTAAAAAATATCGGGACCATCTTTCTTGGCGGTGAAGATCGGGGATATCAATTTGAAAAATTAGTTAAAACGATTTTTGATTACAAAATTCCTAACGTTGTACTGTTTCCTGATAGTGGCGGTAAAATTTTTAACATAATTCAATTACAAAAGAAACAACAATTACTTCGCTTTTTTAAAACAACCAGTATGGAAGAAGCAATTAAATTTGCTTATCAATATACTCCTAAAGGCCAAATCTGCCTTCTTTCTTGTGCCTCTCCCAGTTACAGTCTTTGGAAAAATTTTGAGGAAAAAGGAAATGAGTTTCAAAAGTATGTGAAAAAATATGCTTAAAAAATTATTAATTCGCAATAGATTCTTTATACCGTTAATAACAATTCCGTTATTACTATCTTTAATTGGTCTAGCTTTTATTTTTGAAGCTTCGGCAATACGGTCTGCGAGTGAATACGGTGACAGTCTTCATTATTTAAAGTATCAGGCGATTTGGCTAGGAGTGGGACTATTAGTAATGGCTTTTTTTTGTTTTTACGATTATAAAAAATTGTATTTTTTTTCTTTTATCTCTTTGGGAATAACGATATTTCTTTTAATGATTGTACTGATTCCTGGAGTCGGCTTTCAGGCCGGAGGAGCAAGGCGTTGGATTGATTTTGGTTGGTTTAATGTCCAACCGACCGAACTAGCAAAATTTTCTGTCATTATTTATCTATCATCCTGGTTTATTCATAAAGAAAAAAGGAGATTTTTATCGTTTATTACTTTAGTCGGTTTTCTCGTATTTCTTATAATTTTACAGCCGGATATGGGAACAGCGATCATTGTTTTTTTGTTAAGTTTGGTTATTTATTACTTAGCCGGAATGAATATTTTAAACTTTATTTTGTTTATACCTGGAGCCGCAGGACTATTTTACTTGTTAATTAAAGCCGCTCCATACCGTCTTAATCGTTTAGCAGCTTATTTAAATCCGGCCACCGATCCTCAAGGAATAGGATATCACATAAATCAGATATTAATATCTCTTTCACAAGGAGGATTATTCGGACAGGGGTTTGGTTCTTCTCGGCAAAAATACTTATTTTTACCGGAAGCCCACACTGACTCCATCTTTGCCATCATTGCTGAAGAATACGGTTTTATCGGGTCTTTAATCTTAATCGGGCTTTATTTTGTTTTTATTTATAAAGTTTACCACCTAATAAGGTTAGCTCCTGACAAACTGTCAAAATTAATAGCGGCCGGAATTTTTGCTTTTTTCAATCTGCAAATTATTATCAATTTAGCCGGAATGGTAGGGTTGTTTCCTCTGACCGGAGTATCCTTGCCGTTTATATCTTATGGAGGAAGCAATCTATTAATATCGTTTGCGTTGATAGGAATATTGCTTAACATAGAGAAGAGAGTAAAAGTATAATTAAGTTAAAAATATCAAATTATAAATAATAAATGACAAATGAATTTTAAATCACAAATAATTAATTTTTAAACATTTGTAATTTATCATTTGTTATTCATTTGTGGATTTGAAATTTGTCATTTAAAATTATGAAGATTTTAATCACTGGTGGTCACTTGGCTCCAGCCTTAGCGATTATTGAGGAACTAAATAAAACAAAACCAAATGTCGAAATTATTTTCGTCGGTCGAAAATATGCCTTAGATTCCGAAAAGACCATTTCTTTCGAATACAAAGAAATTACAAAAAGAAAAATTCCTTTTATTCCTCTTCAAGCTGGTAGATTAACAAGAATTTTATCTCTGAGATCTTTAAGAAGCCTATTCCGAACTCCCTTAGGATTTTTTCGAGGCTTTTTTATTATTAACGAATATCTTCCCGATGTCATTTTGTCTTTTGGCAGTTATCTAGCTGTTCCATTAGTTTTTTGGGGATTTATTTTTAGGATTCCAAGTTTCACTCACGAACAAACTCTAAAACCCGGTTTAGCCAACAAAATTATTAGTTTTTTTTCCAAAAAAACTTTTGTTGCTTTTGAAGAGTCAAGAAAATATTTTTCGCTTAAAAAAACTATCGTCACCGGAAATCCAATTAGAAGAGCCATCTTTATTGTCAAAAAAAAACCTTTTGAAATAAAAAAAAACAGACCGGTTATTTATATTACCGGCGGCATTCTTGGAAGTCATAGCGTTAATGAACATATAAAGAGAATAATTATTAAATTATTAGATAGCTATATTGTTATTCATCAAACCGGAGAAACAAAAGAATATCATGATTACGAAGATTTGCTAAAAATTAAAAATAATCTACCGAAAGAACTATCAGACCGATATTTTTTATCTAAACATTTTTTCGAAGATGAAATAGGATATATTTATTCCTTGGCTGATTTAGTGGTTGGACGAGCCGGCGCCAATACCTTTTTTGAATTAATTAATTTAAAAAAACCGGCTGTATTTATTCCCTTGCCTTGGTCGTCTGGCAAAGAACAGCAGCATCACGCCGAGATTTTTGCCAGGGCGGGAGTTGGTGAAATATTTCACCAGATAGAAACAAGCGAAAAACTTTTAAGAATAATTTATAAAATGATAGAAAATATCGAAAGTTATAGAAATAATTTTAAGTCTTTAAGTTATCTTTATAAAAGCAATGCCAGTCAATTCATTGTCAAGGAAATTTTTAGAAAAAATTAAGCTGCCTTTTTTTCTTATCTGTATTAGCTTATCCGTTTTTTTACTTCTTTATTTTTTAAACACTTTTTTTTTGATAAAAAATATTAAAATTGAAAGCATTGAAAAGAGTTTTAATGGTATAGAAGAACTGAAAAAAAGAAGCTTGATTTTTATTTCTGAAAATGAAATCAAAGAAGCAATAATTAAAAAAAATACCGGCATCGATAAGGTTGAAGTAGAAAAAAAATATCCAAGGACGCTTATCCTAAAAATAAATCTATATAACCCAATTGTTAATCTGCTAACCAGTCAGGGTTATTTTTACTTGTCTTCTCAAGGAGAAATTATTTCCAAATCAAAAACACCTAATACTAAATTACCAATAATAAACTATTATCAAAAACTTAATTTTCAATCATATAAAGCAGGAGATTTCCTGACCTTTAAAGATATAAAGTCGACTCTTTATTTAATTAAAGAAGTGAGTGATTTAAATATTGTTATTGATAATGTTGATATGAACGGAGTCAATATGATACTATTTAACATAGGTGATAAAAAAATTATTTTTAGTAGCGAAAAAGATACGGGGTTGCAGCTTTATCAACTGCAGCAAATAGTAAGACAGTTTAAAGTTGAAGGAAGACAGTTTAAAGAGATAGATTTGCGATTTGATAAACCAGTTATTCGTTTTTAATTAGTTAAAATTAGTCAAAGTTAGTTAAAACTAGTTTCAACTATTTATAACTAATTTAAACAAATTTAAACTAATCTATGGCTGACAATTTAATATGCGGGATTGACATAGGAAGCAGTAAGATCGCGACAATAGCCGGAATGAAGTCCGAAGAAACAGGTGAATTAAAAATTATCGGGTTTAATGCTACTGTTGCCCGCGGCATAAGAAAAGGTTTGATAGTCGATATCAAAGAGGTGACGGAAGTTGTCGAAGAAAGTGTTGAGAAAGCCGAGAGAATGTCCGGTCACAAAATTAATAATGCTTTTGTATCGGTCGGCGGTCCTCACATCTCTTCTTTAAACTCCCACGGAATAGTTGCCGTTGCCAATCCGCAAGGGGAAATTTCCGAAGAAGATGTTACCAGGGTGCTCGAAGCCGCTCGGGCAATTTCTCTCTCATCTACTCGTCAAATTATTGAGGTCATTCCGAGAGATTACATTGTCGACGGGCAACCGGGAATAAAAAGTCCGATCGGAATGAGCGGAGTCAGATTAGAAGTAGAAACTCATATTATTACAGCCTCATCGACCAATCTCAAAAATATTGACCGGGTTTTAGACGATTTAGGAATTGAAAATCAAGGATTTGTTTTTTCCGGTCTGTCTTCGGCTGAAGCGGTTTTAACCAATACGGAAAAAGAATTGGGAGTAGTTTTGGTTGATATCGGTGGCGGCAAGATAGATATTGCTATATTTGTCGACGGCTCTTTATCTTATTCTTCTTCAATTCCGATAGGCGCCCGGCATATCACCAATGATATTGCTGTTGGTTTGAGAGTATCTTTGGATTCCGCCGAGAAAATTAAACTTTATTTAAGCAAGAATCTGGACGCCAACAAAAAAAAGCCGCCGCAGATAAATCTCAACGAATTAAATTTAGAAGAAAATGTAACCGAAGTGTCTCTAAAAACTTTGGTTGATGGCATTATCGCTCCTCGTCTTGAAGAAATTTTTAAATTAATTTTTGAAGAGATAGAAAAAAGTGAATTTGGACAACAGGTGCCTTCGGGGCTGGTGATAACAGGTGGTGGCGCCTTAACAGTCGGAATGCTGGAAAGCGGGAAACGAGTCGTTGGATTGCCGATAAGAATCGGTGTCCCTGATAAAGTTACCGGACTTATAGATGAAACTAGTGATCCTCAATATTCGTCTACGCAAGGATTGCTTTTGTATGGATTAAAAAATATAATGACTAATACTGGAGATGGATTCAAAAATTTTGGTAGAATTTTGAAAGATTTTAAATTAGGTAATAGTTTAGGAAATTTAAAAAATTTCTTTAAACAGTTTATACCTTAATATGTTAATTAAACCACGAGCTGGTCAGGCGGCGAGAATAAAAGTCGTTGGCGTTGGCGGCGGCGGCGGCAATGCGATTTCATCGCTGGTCGCCGAAGGTGGAATTGCCGGAGTTGAATTTATCGCTGTTAATACCGATGCTCAGGCACTTCTCAACAACAAAACGTCCATTAAAATCCAAATTGGGGAAAATTTGACCAAGGGACTTGGGTCTGGAGGCGACGCGGAAGTCGGCCGCCAGGCAGCCGAGGAATCAAGAGAAAGATTAAAAGAGGAACTTGGGGGCGCTGACATGATATTTATTACCTGCGGTGAAGGCGGAGGAACCGGCACAGGCGCTTCTCCTTTAATTGCCGAGATTGCCAAGGAGACTGGTGCTTTGACTGTAGCTGTCGTCACCAAGCCTTTTGAATTCGAGGGAGTGAAAAGAAAGTTTACTGCTGAAGACGGTATTTCTAAACTAAAAGAGAAAGTCGATACTTTAATTGTTGTTCCCAACCAGAGAGTTTTAAATATTATTGACAAAAAAATACCGATACTCGAAGCTTTCAGGAAAATAGACACGGTTTTGATTTCCGGAGTCAGAGGTATTGCCGAGTTGATTACCACTCCCGGACTGATTAATGTTGACTTTGCCGACGTTAAATCAATTATGATAAATTCCGGAACGGCCTTGATGGGAATGGGAGTGGGGTCAGGTGACAAGCGGGCAATTGCCGCTATTAAACAGGCAATATCTTCGCCATTACTGGATATTTCCATCGAAGGCGCCCGAGGAGTGCTTTTCAATGTCGTTGGCGGACCGGATATGACCATGGCGGAAATTGACGAAGCAGCGACAATTATTGCCAAGTCAGTCGATCCTGACGCCGACATAATTTTTGGAGCCGTAATTGACGATAGATTGATGGATCAATTAAAAATCACAATTATTGCTACCAAGTTTGATGATAACAAGTTGAAACTTTTCCGGTTTAAAAAAGGTGATGATTATTCCAGACCGGAGCCAGAAAAGTTAGAGACTAAAAAAGAAGAAAAAGAAGCTGATAAAGAGACAGTCAATGAAGAGGAGGAATTTTTAGATGATTCTTCCGAATTCGATATTCCTGCGTTTTTGAGAAAAAAATAATATTAGTTTTCCTCCGGTTCAAGTAAATCTTCATCATCATCAATCGTTGTAATTAATCTTATTAGATGGTAAATAAAGCCACAAACCAGTATTAAATCAAAAATTAACATTATTTGATCCACATCATTTTTTAAATAAATAAATCAATAAAGAAAAAACCTAACTGCATCATTGGTAAATAATTGGCTAAAAATATTTCTGTTTGGATTTTTAGTTCCACTATTTTTTCCATATTGGTTTCTAACTTTTATTTGATTTTAAGAAATAAGAAGATAGCTTGCTTGAGCCATATCTTACCTCATCTTGAAGATTCTGAAGGGCTTAAGAAGGGTTTGAAAAAGAAAATCCTCTTCTTTTTAAAGTAATTAAATTTTGAGCAGGAAATTCTATTTCGGTTAATTTTTTTCTAATAATAGAAATAATTTTATCAATAGACCAATCTGAAAATTTTTCAACATAATTAGATCCCCAAAGTATTTGTCCAATTTCATCTCTGGAGATTACTTTGTTCTGATTTTTTATAAAATGAACTAAAAGTTTAAATTCTTGTAAAGAAAATTTATGGCTATAGTTTTGTCCTCCAAAAAAGATTTGGTTTGTCTCTTTATCATATATTAATTTTTCTTTTGGGATTTGCAATCGGACGAAATGGTCAAATATTTTTCCAAACAGCTTATAATGGCCTTCTGTACTAGATTGAACAATTTTAGTTTTCAGAAGAAAATCACTTTTATTAATTAAAGTGGGGGGGATTTTTTGAGTGATACAGACACTACTGACGATCTTCATTTCAACGTCATTAAAATTTTGCCAAATATCATAACAAACATTCTTTAACTGATAGTTATTTAATAAAAAATCTTTAATTTTATCCTTGTTTTGTGATAGCTGGTCATAATTTTTTGTTAATATGTGAAAGCTGTACTTTAAAAGTTGTGGATGTCCTCCGCATAGTTCAATAACAGTTTTTTTAATATCATCAGGAAATTTCGTTGCTAATGAGTGTTCAAAATTAGCAATAATATAGCCAATCTCTTCCTTATTAAATAAGGGAGAATAGTAGTTAGATTGAGTTATAGCATAGGTCAGATTATAAAATTCGGCAAGAATCTTTCTTTCAAAGAGATTTACACTTGTTAAAAAAACAAAATTAATTAAAGACTTATTGACAGATAATATTGACTCAAGATTTCTGAATATATTTTGAGGAAGATAGAACAGGAATTCAAAATCATAAAGAAAAAAAACTGTATATATATTATTGGCGACTAATTGTTCGAGATTTCTTTTTATCAATTCAAGAGTATTTAATTGGTTAACCAAAACAGGATTTATTCCTATTTCCTTCATTTTTAAGGTGAGGGAGTTTAGCAGAATTAAGAGATAGTCCTCGCTGGATAGACCTGATGCATCATCCGGATTAATATAGACAAAAATGGTTTTATCGTATAATTTCCCCAGAATTTTTTTAATAATCTCTTTTTCTTTTAGTAAAAACTTTATCGTTGTTTTTTTACCGGAGCCCGCGGCAAACATGCACGTAACACAGAGCTTATCCTTTATTGGGGTAAAAATTCTAAGCGCTCTTTTTTCCAGTGACTCTTTCGGCAATGGATAAATCGTTTTTTTCATAGTAATTCAGGATAGAGTAAGGATTTATTCAGGATATTGTATTACCGATTCTTAAAAAAGTCAATAGAGTTTACTTTTATGAACTTGATTGTTTCCTTTCTTCTATCACCATAATAATCCTATAATATTGATAATAATCGTTTATTCTGATAAAATTAGTTTATTTTTTGAAAAACTCATGGAATGCAATAAATGGAATAACTCTTGGTTTAAGATCTTAAATGTTGTTCCTACAGAAATTACAAAAAAAATAGAAGTTGCGTTTACAGCAGAAACTTTATTTACGGAGATATTTAGACCCCATTTCAAATATTTTGGGCAGCCTTCTGCAATTATTGACGGTGTATATCTTCCAGAAGAAAGCGAGAAAAGAAAAGGTAATTTTACTCTAATAGATTTTTCTCGGAGTCAGAATGCAGGTTTAAATCTTCTGACGATATTTGCTATAAGTGCTGCCTTACAAGGATCAAGAATAAGTGTAACAAAAAAATGCGATGACTGGGGTATTGTTAAAGAAGAAAGACCAATAAGTTATGATGATTCTTTCAAAGAAAAATTAGATTCTTGGATTAAGCAAGCCGGTGAAATTTCCGCAAAAACAAGTTTTAGTGAAGAAAATAAAATTTCTTTTTACTTAGCTTTATCAGAAATGATGAATATTTCTTTAAAAGGAAGAAATCCTGGCGAAGCCTTTAGTTATGTTATGGATGGACAAAAAAATCTGAGAGGTTTTTCAATATTTAGCAGCTTTTTTCCAAACATTTCGAAGAAGATAGACGAAGAGGCAATTTATACGTTGTTAAATAATGGCTACAACTTTGAGGCCGTATTGCGAGGCTTTGTTAAGAACGATCTAGAAAGATTTTTTGATATTGACTCAGGAATAGAATTGGCTTTTCTTCTACAATTTTCTCCTGATACTATTGAAACTCTCGTTAAATTACAAAAAGATCATACATCTTTATATATAGATTGGAGTCTTTCAAAAGAAAAAATAATAGAGGAAATTAATAAAATAGCTAGAGGAGAAACAATAGAAACTGTTTATGTAGAAAAAAAAGAAAAAACCGAAGGTGATTTTCCTAACCCTGAAAAGTTTGGAATGAAAGTTAATCAAGTAGAGACGCAATTGATGAAAGAACATTTTAAGAGACCAGATGCCGTTGTTATTTCACCTAGTGAGATCAGAAAAAATCCGGCTCAATTTTGGGAATACCAAAGAGCCTTGGTGTTAAGAATTGCTGAAAGACAGCGTATTAAAATAGATGAAGGGGTTGAGATTCCTTTGCCTGAAGGATATGACAAAAAGCAAGAAAAATCTTTTAGATCGACCGAAAGATTGTTAAAAGAAAATAGCGACTGGATTTGGTTATTTCTTTATCCTAATGTACAAAAAGAGTTTTTTGAAAAACTTCCTTATCTACGTGTTCCGCCGTATCTTTTAATCAATGGTGAAGCTGTTCCAGTGTCTGACCTCAAAAGACGTTATTATATTGTGACAAAAATTTTAGAGAATGAAAAAAATGTCATAAATAGACTACCTTTTCTTAACTTTATAGATTCAAGCGATGTAAGAAAAAAAAGAAGAGTAAATACAAGACATAATTTGACTATTCCGGGCAAACTGATAAAAAAATTTATAGGAGAAAATGGAGAAAAAAAAGTGGTTGCTTATCTTGATCATGGAATAGCTCGCTGGGTTTTCGGTACATGGGGAGATAGTTATGAACTTGAACCTCTTGGTTATGTAGCATACAGTGGATTATCTTTTGACTATACTCCAAATGTAGACGTTGATATGTTGATATTTGGCGTTGAAAAGTCTATTGCGAATATAGCAAATAATATGGTGGGGAAAATGAACCCTAATCTTCCAGAACTTTTATATAGTAATTTTGTCTTGGGATTAAGTATGGGCAAGGTTGACTGGACTTTTATTGCAAAAAATGTTAAAAACCTAAACTTACATAGAATCAAAAATGATACCTATATGTTAGCTCACTCTAAAGCTTGTCTTGTTCAGGCTTTGAGAGGTTGGCAGGCAGGTACGCCTAAACAAAATACAGATTTGTTAGTAGAAACTTTAATGGGATTTTCTAAAATAAGAACTTTAGGATTATTGGCAGAGTTAGTTACAGATTCAAATGGAGCTGAGTTTTTTGCTGTAAAACCCGTTGATATCTTTGGCGGACTCATGGATTATCTTGAGGCTGGTGGAGGAATTCAAGTTGAAGGGAAAAAGAAAAATGTAATACGTTTTATATCTTTAGATCGAGCCTTTTCTTCTGATTCAGTCTGGCATGCCCTCAGAACAATCATAGATATGGTTTATACAACCGGTGGAGCTGTTATTTTGCCCGAAGGAAATCTTGAAGTCTCTGATAAAAAAATAGATATTTGTGCTGTTTTTTTGGGAATTGAGCAGTTTAGAGAAAAGCTTGAGCCTATCTATAAATATATAGAAGCTATTAGGAATGGCGATATTACGTTAAGTGATGCATTAAAAAGGGACTTAAGACGCGAACTGATAAAAGGTACGAAAGGTATAATCGAAAATAATCTTGATCAATTTTTGACTTTATGCTCAGACCGAGAGACATTTGATAAAGAAAACATAGTTTTTGGTCTTGAACAAAGCCGTCTTTTTCCTCATTTAGATTTCCTGGAAAAAAACAAAGAATTCTGGGAATGGTTAAGAGAAAATGTAAAAACAAATATAAAACAAGAAGGAGAAAATTCTTTACATTTCCTGTCGAGAACGATTTTAGAAGAAAGAATTGATATTTTGTCTTTGATAGCAAGTCATATAAGATATGAGTTCAGAATGAATCCGTTAAGGATAGGATGGAAGCTATCTCAATTTGAATCAGATTATTATGAACAAGAATCAATAATTAAAACTGGTCATAAAGAAAGAGCAAGATGGGCATTATTAGATTCTCATGAATTAGGTCTACTAGCCAGTGGTACGAATACACATAAATGGAATAATTTAATTAGCTCTATTAAAAAAGGAACTATTGATATTACTGATGAGTTAAGAAGTAATACAAATATTTTTAATGTTTTAAGAAAATATGCTCAATGGTCGTTTTCAGTGAGGGACAGAAAAATATATCTTCCGGAAGGAGAAACATTATTATCAAAAATTACCGAAGATCAAATTAACGCTTTAGCCGATTGGCTACTCGACACAGGATTTTAATTACAGATAAAAAAGAAAAATAAAATTATCAAAAAAAGTGAAAATAATGGATTTATACTTTCCATTTTTAATAATAAATTTAAAATAAATAACTTTTTTTCATCCGTATTTTACCGGCTTTTTTAATTGCTTCTTGCTGGATATACCAGTAATAAATATCTCGATCAAAAGAAACTGTTTTGTATTTTTGAAAATTACTATGTTTCATATTCTTTAAAGTTTTTAATAACTTCATTTTATGAAGGAGCTATTAATTATGCTTGATTGGTATATTACCTAATCCTGAAAATTCTGAAATGATTGCAACTTGATATATTCGCTGGTAAAATGGTTAAATTATGTTTAAAAATGTTAATTCGAATATAAGTTTTCCCGAAATGGAGAAGAAATGGTTAAAACATTGGTATGAAAAAGGAATTGTCAGCAAATATCTTGCAAAAAACAGAAACTCAAAGAAATACTTTTCTTTCTTAGACGGACCGATTACTGCTAATAATCCGATGGGCGTTCACCACGCATGGGGAAGAACTTACAAAGATCTTTGGCCTAAGTTTTATAATCTTTTGGGTTATAAGCAGCGTTTTCAGAACGGTTTTGACTGCCAGGGTCTCTGGGTTGAGGTTGAAGTCGAGAAAGAATTAGGACTAAGAACTAAAAAAGACATTGAAAATTTAGTACCTGGAGATCCAAAAGCTTCAATTGCCAAATTCGTCCAACTCTGCAAAGACCGCGTAATGAAGTTTTCCACAGTCCAGACAAAACAGTCAAAAAGATTGGGTTATTTTGCCGACTGGGATCATTCCTACTTCACGATGAGTGACGAAAACAACAACATGATCTGGCGCTTTCTTAAAGTCTGTTATGAAAACGGCTGGATTTATAAAGGTAGAGAGTCAGTTCCTTGGTGTCCAAGATGTGAAACCGCCATTTCCCAGCATGAGATGTTGACTGAAGATTATAAGGAGCTGGTGCATGAGTCGATATATTTTAAATTACCAATAATAAATAACAAATCACAAATTACAAATAAACATCAAAACGAGTTTTTACTTGTCTGGACCACGACTCCGTGGACGATTCCTGCCAATATTAGCGTTGCTATTGATAAAACACTTGATTATTCATTGGTCGAAACCGAAGGAGAAAGACTTTGGCTAACAAAAGATAGAATTAACGATGTTCTTAAAGGAAAAATTCATAAAGTTATAAAAACAGTTAAAGGAGAAGAATTAGTAGGACTAAAATACAAAGGACCGTTTGATGATTTACCAGCTGTTAAGAAGGTTGCTGAAGAAAATTCAAATAACTTTCATATTGTTTTTGCGACTGATCAGAACATTCTTCCAGTAACAACTGCTGAAGGAACAGGAATGGTGCATACGGCGGTTTCTGCGGGTACAGAAGATTTCAAAATTGGAAAGAAGCTTAGTTTACCTATGATTCCGGTTATTCAGGATAATGCCGACTATTTACCCGATCTTGGATTTTTGTCTGGGAAAAATGCCAAAAAACATCCAGAGATAATTATTGATTATCTAAAACAAAAAGAAAATGGAAAATATTTATTAAAAACAATGCCTTTCACTCACCGTTATCCGGCTTGTTGGCGGTGTAAAACAGAGTTAGTGTGGAAGGTGGAGGATGAATGGTATATCGCAATGGACCGTCCTTCGCGTAAAGCTACGGCCGGCAAGCAAACCAGTTTAACTTTAAGACAGAGGATGATTGAGGTGGCGAAGAAGATCAAGTGGATGCCGGAGTTTGGCTTGGACCGGGAACTGGACTGGTTAACAAACATGCATGATTGGCTGATTTCCAAAAAAAACCGTTACTGGGGTTTAGCCTTGCCAATCTATGAATGCGATAGTTGTAAAAATTTTGAGGTAATCGAGTCTAGGGAAGAATTAAAGAAAAAAGCGGTTTCCGGCTGGGATAAATTCGAAGGTCACACTCCTCACAAACCCTACATCGACGAAGTGAAAACAAGATGTTCAAATTGCGGAAAATTGGTTTCACGAATCAATGACGTTGGCAATCCTTGGCTTGATGCCGGAATTGTTAGTTATTCAACGATCACGGAAAATAATCAAGGAGAATCATTGTATTTAAAAGACAAAAAAGCCTGGAGAAAATGGTTTCCGGCTGATTTTATCACCGAGTCTTTTCCCGGCCAGTTTAAAAACTGGTTTTATGCTTTGATTGCAGAATCAACCGTATTGGAAAACGAACCGTCTTTTAGACGCGTTTTGGGATACGCTACTCTTTTAGGCGAAGATGGTAGACCGATGCACAAAAGCTGGGGCAATATGATTGAGTTCAATGAGGGAGCCGATAAAATTGGCGTTGATGTGATGAGATGGATGTTTGTACGTCAAAATCCATCCGACAACCTCCTTTTCGGTTATAAAAAAGCCGATGAGGTAAGACGGCAGTTTTATCTGATGTTGTGGAATGTGTATAAGTTTTTTGTGGAATATTCTAACTTAGATAAATGGTCTGGACACCCTCAGGGTGACCAGACATATAACGGTCACCCTAAGGGTGTCTTGGATAAATGGATTCTTAGCAGGTTTGCCAATTTAGTTTTATTGGTAGAAAAAAGTCTTAAAGAATTTGATGCCAAAGATGCGACTTTAGAAATCGAAAAGTTCGTTTCTGATCTGTCAACCTGGTATATTCGTCGAAGTCGGGATAGAATCTGGGTAAATAGTGAAGATAAAAAAGACAAAGAAAGTTTTTATTCGACTCTTTATTATATTTTAGTCAATCTTTCAATTATTATTTCACCTTTTATGCCGTTTGTCAGCGAGGAAATATATGTGAACTTAACCTGCCTGCCGGCAGGCAAGGCCGGAAAAGAATCTGTTCATTTGGAAAGTTGGCCCTCCTTCGCTAAAGCTTCGGAGGGTAAACCAAAAATAAATGAAAAATTAGAAAAAGAGATGGAGTTGGCTAGGAAAATAGTTGAAACAGGACATGCGAAAAGAAAAGAAGAGGGAAAAAAGGTAAGAATGCCTTTAGCAAAGCTAGAACTTGAAGTTGAAAGTGGCTTTTCAAAAATTTCTCCAGCAGTCTGGCAGATAGTTCTTGATGAATTGAATATAAAAAATATCGTCGTCAATAAAACCGAGCGGTTTCCTAAAAAAGAAGTAAGCGTCTCAGAAGATAATCTTAATCACGAAGGCAGTGTTAGAGATTTAATAAGAAGCATTCAATCCAGACGAAAAGAGTTGGGTTTAAAACCGACTGATTTTATTGAATTGACAGTTCCCGAGACTTATTTGGAAGATTCAGATTTAATTAAGAAGAAGGTGATGGCAAAAAAAGTTAAAGTCGGTCAAACGCTAGTTGTTTCAAAATAAAAATGATCTTTTCTTCAATCTTTCTTTCGGTATTTGGATTATTTAATCTTTTTGGCCTTAACCAAAGCCTTTTTTTCCGGCAATTGGTTTACTGCCTGTTGGCATTTATCATTTATTTTGTTATTAAATCTGTCGGGCGCCATTTTTTTCAAATAAACAGCCGTTTTTTTTACTGGTTTTTTATTGTTGTTTTATTAATTACTTATATCGTCGGTATTGAGGTAAAAGGATCAAGACGGTGGCTGGATTTTTATTTTATTCGGTTTCAAGCCAGCGAATTTTTCAAACCGTTCTTTATTACTTTTTTGAGCCAGTACTTATCTGATGAAAATATTTTTAAAAATGATTTGACTTTGTTTGTCAGGAGCTTCTTTTATTTTTTCCTGCCTTTTTTTATTATTTTCAAACAGCCGGATTTAGCCAATGCGGTGACTTTTTTATTTATCTACTTAATCATAATTTTTTTCTCCAATATTCCTAAAAAATATTTGACATATTTTTTTGGTTTTATCGGTTTGTTTTTTCCCTTGGGTTGGTTTATTTTAAAAGATTATCAAAAGCTAAGAATTATGAGTTTTTTTAATCCTCACCTTGACATTCAAGGAACAGCTTATAACATGATTCAATCGATAATAACAATCGGCAGCGGAAAATTTTTCGGAAGAGGACTGGGTCTGGGAACGCAGTCTCGACTATATTTTCTCCCAGAAAACACCACTGATTTTGCTTTTGCCTCTTTAGTTGAGCAGTTTGGTTTTTTTGGCGGTTTTATGGTAATATTTTTTTACTCGTTGTTGATTTATTTTGTCGCCAAAAGGACGATTAAGTTTTATTTTGAGAAAAAAGAAGAAGGCAAAGCCAAATTTCTATTCTCACTGGGACTTCTTTCTTATTTATCTTTTCAGGTGTTTATCAATATAGGAATGAATATGGGACTGCTGCCGGTCGCCGGAGTGGCGTTGCCTTTTATTTCGTATGGAGGCTCTTCTGTATTGGCATTATTAATAGGATTTGCTTTACTTCCTTAAGCTGGAGGCTTGATACCGTTTTTTTCGACCGCCTCACTCCAAAGGGGCCCCAGGCGATTGTCTCAAAAAAGGTATCTTCGCCTTCTCCGAGACAGGCCCCACAACTTAACATTGCTTATCAATATTTTTTTTGTATAATTTAAATCTATGGTAACTTTTGCCGTTGTAAAAACAGGAGGAAAACAGTATCTAGTTAAAGAGGGCATGGAGATTGTTGTTGATCGATTAGATTCAAAAGAAAAAGATAAAATCAATTTAGAAACTTTGATGACTTTTGATGAAGAAGGAAAATCAGTTGATTTAGGTACACCTGATTTAACTAAAAAAGTCCAGGCTGAAGTCGTTTCCCATTTTAAAGGTGATAAGATTAGAGTAGAGCATTTTAAAGCAAAATCTCGTTACAGAAAAGTGAGGGGATTCCGTCCTCAATTGACAACGTTAAAGATAATTAAAATTTAACATTAACTGATTACAGATTACGAATTACTAATTAATTAGTAATTAGAAATTTGTAATTAAATAATTAATAATTGTATTATCTAAATGGCCCATACTAAGGCACAGAAAACAGTTAAAGGCAATCGAGACTCTCAATCAAAAAGGCTGGGAGTCAAAGTCTATGGAGGAAGTTTAGTTTCTCCAGGCAATATTATTATCCGGCAAAGAGGAACCAAGGTCAACGCCGGGTCAGGCACAATGTTAGGTCGCGATTTTACGATCATGGCATTAAAAAAGGGCACGGTCAAGTTCTTTCAAAAACGAGGAGAAGCCTACGTAGCTGTTGTGTAACTTTTTTTCTATTACACTAAAAAGCTCGATACCGAAATTTTTATAGATTCTGTCACTCATGAACCTTTTCTTCTGCGAAGCTCTGCGGCATACGCCGCAATCCGCTTCTCGAAGACACTTTTCATTCGTGACACCTATAAAAATTTGACATTGTCGTTTTTTGAAAATCTAAACGGGTGTCGAGGGGAAAGGGTTCCCGGACGGCCTGCCTGCCGGCAGGCAGGCGCACAGTCGAGGGGTATTGTTCGAAGCGAGCACCGACGGGAATGAACCTAAGACAGGACCCGTTTAGAATGATGTAAAATAATATCATGGACGATATTATCGAAAAGATAAAAAAAGAGACAGATGTTTTTAGTAAGGCGAAATTAATAAGATATCTTCTTAGAGAAAAAAATATTAAAGTCATTGAACTGGCAAAAAAACTTTCCTTAACTTCTTCATATGTCTGCCATTTAAACAGATTAAACAATCTTTCAGAAATAATTGTAGACGGATACTATTCTAAGCTTATTGGTATCAGCCATCTTTTTCTTTTATCAAGAGTCAGTGATCAAAAAAAAATGTTTTTAGTTTACGAAAATATCCTATCAAATGACTTAACCATCAGGCAGACCGAAGAGCTGATTCGGGAAATTATCTACGAAGTAAAAACTAAAGGCAGTTTTCTTAAGCCGCAGGATAAAACAAAATTAATAGAGACGGTTGCAAAAAAATATCCTGATTTAAAAGTTAATATCAGCCAAACCCGCACTAAAGCAAGGATCAATCTTGAGATTAAAGGAAGTTTAGATCGGACAACAAAATTAACTAAGGAGATAATTAATAAATTAGAAGCTTAATTATTAACCAACAATCCTTTTCCGCAAGGATTGACATTGTTTAGCAAAAGATAGTATAGAATATAAATTAATCTCATATGAAAACGATGGAAATAACTCTTCGTGTCGGATGTCGAAATATGTGCCGATACTGTCCGCAACTTTTAATTATTAAACAATACAACAAGCTAAGAGAAGAGGTGATAATGAGCTTTGAAACTTTTAAAACCTGCTCAGATAAAATGCCTAAAAGTGTCAGGATTGATTTTTCAGGTATGGCCGAACCTTGGTTAAATTGCGATGCGACAAAAATGCTTCTCTATGCCTACAATAGCGGTTTTAAAAAAATCAGCGTTTTTACTACGACTGTCGGCATGACAGAAAAAGATTTTAAAAAAATAAAAATATCCCCTTTAGCGAATTTATGGTTCATTTGGCGGACGGAGAAGGAAATTTTAATATAGACGTGACAAAGGGATATTTAAAACTGCTGAATAAAATTAAACGGTCCGGTATTAAGAATATTGCTTATATGACAATGGGTAAAATCCATCCCTTATTGAAAAAGTCTTTTGGCAAAGTCGCAGAAGAAAAACTAATGCTTTCTCGAGCGGGTAATCTGGAGTTTGGTCCAAAATTATACCATCATGGATCAATTATGTGTAACAGTCCAAGCGGCTTAAAACATAACGTTCTGCTACCAAATGGAGATGTCTACCTTTGCTGTATGGATTATGCATTGACTCATAAGCTTGGAAATCTGCTAACAGGTGATTATGAAAAATTATTTAAAGAAAAGGAATTTATAGACATAAAACAAAGATTAAAAAATGAAAGATTGGGCGATGTCATCTGTCGGCATTGTGAATACGCCGTTATTGATAACTATAAAAAATATCTTCGTCCGATAAAAAATTATTTGCTAAAAATCATCGGATTGAAGAGGGAAGGGGATTGATGACTGTCCCAATTTTGTTAGCGGGAAAATAACGGTAAAAGACCTGGCCGATTAAACTTTGAACTGGCACAGAACAAAACTCTCTCGAGTCTGAAGACCGCGGACGATTGTCCCCCATCACAAAAATTTCATCCAAGGGGATAGTATAAGGAACTCCATCTTTGATACAGCCACCGTCCCAAAGATTAGTAGCTGCAAAAATATAATTTTCGCTGACAAGATTGTTATTAACAAAAACCTGACTGTTTTTGATGGTGACAACATCACCAGGAAGGCCGATGATTCTTTTAATATATTCTATATCATGATTTTTGGGAGATTTGAAAACGACCACGTCTCCTCTCTCTAAGCGGCGGAATTTATAAGTAACGCGGCTGGTTAGTATGTAGTCTCCAGAATCGAAAGTCGGCTCCATCGAAGCACCTTTAACTTGGTTAGGAGTAAGGATAAAAAGGTAAACGACAATGAACATCGAACCAACAAAAACTACCGTTTCCAAAATATCCATGACAAAGCCAATGATTGTTTTTGTGATGTTCAACATAACTTTCCATTGTAAGAAAAAATTTTGTAAAATACAATAGTGAGGACTTGTAGCTCAGTTGGTTAGAGCGTTGCATTCACATTGCAAAGGTCAGAGGTTCGACTCCTCTCAAGTCCACTGGTATATCGAGTATTTTATATTGCTTCAATAATCCAAATCTTCAATATTGTTAAATATAGGCCACAGACACATGAACCAGATTCTTATAGAATCGGTTCAGTGTGAACAAAATAAAAAGAGTCATCTTATTGGCTTTGCTTTTGAGATTAGTTGGAATCTTTATTTTTCGAAATATTGATAACTATGATTTGAAATCTTATTTTCAAATCGGTGAGTTAACTTTTAAAGGAATCAACATCTATCCCAGAATTGCTAATCTTCACCATCCTTATTTTCCGTTCTTTCTTTATGTCGAAGCCTTTGTTTTTTGGTTAACACGAAATAAATTAATCTTTATAACGATAATAAAATTTATCAATGTTTTATTTGATTTAGGAAATCTGTATTTGATTTACCTTCTTTCGAAAAAAAATCCTAAGTCGGCATTTTTCTACGCAATTAATCCCGTTTCCATTTTAATTTTTACTCTGCATGGTCAGTTTGACGCCATTCCTTTATTTTTCCTTCTACTATCTTTAGTCACCCTAAGGGTGACTAAGCACGAGAATCCTTGGACACCCTTAGGGTGTCTGATATTTTCCATGGCAGTAATGATAAAGACCTGGCCGTTGTTGTTTGTTATTAGTGTTTACAAGCGTTTAAGGAATAAAAAACTAATTATTTTAGTTTTACTGTTTCCGTTAATTTCGGTTATTATTTACTCGCTTTTATTTAAAACATCGATTATTAACATTGTCAATACTATAGTTAATTATCAGGGGTTATGGGGGATATGGGGGCTATGGGGATTATTGGGGAAATGGCGATTAAGATGGCAAAAAATATCAACTTTAATTTTTTTACTGAGCTTTTTTGTTTATTCTTACTTAAATAAAAAAAGAAATATCCTTAAAGAAATTCTTTATTTATTACTTTTCTTTTTCGCGTTTACCACAAATTTTTCTGTTCAATATTTTTCCTGGTTAATGCCGTTTTTGGCAATTATAAGGCCGAAATATTATTGGTTCTTAACTTTGGCTATTACAATATTCTTGAGTTTTTCTTACGCCTCTTGGATTTTTCCTCTAATCTCCCCGACTGTCTTAATCACATTTAGCTTAACTCTCTGGATTTACTTAGCTTCATTTTTTTGGATGGCATATCGAAAAAAATAGATTGTCACAACACTCCTAAGAATAATAAATGTGAATTATAGTCCGTAGACATATTCCGCCTCACCTGTCATCCTGAGGGAGTGGAACGACCGAAGGATCTAGACGAAGTCGTTACGCTTTACTAGATTCCTCGTCCCGGCGTAACGTCGGGACTCGGAATGACGAGGGGGAGATATGAAAAAAATTTTACTAGGCTTACTTTTATTTTTAATCTTTGTTTTTCCGGTCGAGGCATTTGAGTTTGTCAAGAATAGTAACAATCCTTTAAATATTACCTACTTAAATGATTATGCTTATCCGTTTAATGCTCATATTTATAAAGAAGACAATCGATGTAAAGGAATATTAACAACAAGAAGACCAACGGAAACATATTATTCACTGGTCGCGATAGAATCTGAAGATTGTTTTAACTGGATGATGACTAAAGAAATATTAAATATCGGCCAGGATATTTCCAATCCCCGGCTGTTTATTAATACCGATGGAACTAAAAAAATTTATTTTACAAAAACCGACGGAAAAGACTTTTACCGGATCTATTCAACAGATTGTGATAATAACTTAAACTGTTCTTCAGATGTTAATCTTGTCTTGGATCCAAATCCTTCTGATTTAACTGAAAGAAACGGTTATTTTGCTTCTTATGTTATAAAAATCGATACACATTATTATATGTTCTACGGAGTTTGGGGTAAAGATGGCTTTAAAATCAGAATGGCTTATTCTGATAGTTTAGAGTCTTGGCAGAAATGTCCTGATAATCTTATTTCCGATGGCAGCGACGGACCTTTTCCCTATTTAGAAAATAATAATCTTTATCTTTTTTTTCATAAATCTAATAGTTCCGGAATAAAATTAGCAAAAACTTCTTTACCTTTAAGTTGCGATTCGATTTTTGAAGATTTAGGTTATCAGTTGACTCCCAATCAATCATCTGATGTTAGACACCTGGTTTTTCCGTCTGTTGTTCAGGAAGATACCGGCTTGAAACTTTATTATTCGGGAGCCGATTGGAACTGGAATTGGAGTCTAAATTTGGCTTGTACGGGAGGATCATGTATATCGTCTACGCCAACGCCTACATTTTCACCGACGCCAACATTAACCCCGACTCAAACGCCAACTCCCATAAAAACACCGATAATCATTATTCCCGGCTTTATGGCTTCATGGAATAAAGATGCGATTTTACATAATCAGTCAGTATCTCAATCTGATTGGAAATTAGCCTCTTTTGTTAAAGAATATAAGGGCTTAATAAATACGTTGAAAAACCTAGGTTATGAAGAAAATAAAAATTTATTTGTCTTTGCTTATGATTGGAGAAAACCGCTACTAAATATTGTTGACGATTTTAATAATTATTTAAATAATTTATCAATTAACAATTTACAATTTTCAATTGTTGGGCATTCCCTTGGCGGATTAGTAGGGCGGATATATGCTCAAAAAAATAAAAGTCAAGTAAACAGAATTATAACGGTTGGCTCACCTCATCAAGGCGTGGTCCAGGTATATAAGCCGCTTGAAGGTGGAGAAATTGACCGTGACAATACTTTCTTGTGGTTGGCGGAAAAAATTATTTTATTTCTCAATAAGTCGACAGTGGAGAGCGACCGGGTGACAATTGCCAATAAATTTCCGGTGGCCAAAGATTTATTTCCAACTTTCAGTTTTTTAAAAGATTTATCAGGAAAAGAAATTCCGATCGAAAACATGTCGGTAAAAAACAGCTTATTATTTTCATATAATCAAAACTTTTCCGATATTTTTCCGTTGTTTACGGCAATATACGGGGAAAAAGACAAAAATACTCCGGCCGGATTCATAATTGAACCGCAAAATAGTCTTGACCTGTTGCTGGGAAATTATTCTGACGGAAAACCCAAAGAATCATATTTTGATTTAGGAGACTACATGGTTTTAAGCAATAGCGCCCGACAGGATACCGATTCAGAAAAATTAAATTTTGATCACGGAGAAATTATTACTAAAAAAGAGCCCATAAAAAAGATATTAAGTTTATTAAATATTAATTTCAGTGATGAACAAATCGTAGAAGGACAAATAACTAAAATCTCGCCATCTTTAATCTTTTTAATAAAATCTCCAGCCACAATGAAAGTTGAGTTTAATAATAATACATATATAGAAAATGACGGGATTATTTTTATTCCTGATGCACAATCAGGCAATTATTATTTAAAAGTCCAGGGAGTTGATCAAGGTGAGTATGAGGTTATAATAGGACAAATTTCAGAAAATAATGATCTTTGGGAAAACATTAAAGGAGAGATCGTTCAAGCGCCGACAGACTTCCAAGTAGATAGTTATTCAATAGATTATAATAATCAAACTGCCGTTTCAATGTTTCCAACACCGACTTCGGCCCCTACGGCAACCCCAACACCAATTCCAACGGAGTCCCCTACGATAATCCCGGCGTTAACGCCTACAACTATTCCACAAACGATAAATTTATCGTCGTCAACTAATTCTTCGTCTGATAATCAACCTGTTCAATCGTCAAATAACGAAATTCCTTTATCTAAGGAGTCAGCACCTTCAGTTTTGGGAATATCGTCGGATCAGGAAGAATTAATTACTCCAACTCCTGAAATCATTAAAGAGATTAATGAAAATAAAATAATTAATAAAACTTCAATATGGAAGAAAATATTCCCTACAGTAATATCATTACTAATAGCAATTACGGGCTGGATATTTAGAAAGAAAATTTTTAAAAATGAATAAATTAAATCTTAATCAAAGAAGGGCTTTGTCAGAGTTAATTAATAACCTAAATATTCTCAAAAGATATGCCATATTCACTGAATATTATTAATTTAATTGTTGTAATTATTGCTTCATTTCCATTAGTTGTATTTTCAAATTATATGTTAAAAATGAATATATGGATACAACAGCAGGATTCGCTTACGGAGGAATCTTAATATTGACTTTTGTGTTAATTATTTATTTTACATTAATACGAAATTAATATGAGTCAACAAGCAATTATTTTATTGGTAATATTTTTTGCTTTAGCAACCTTTACTTATTCTCTAATATACTACGATTTTAAAAGAGACTCTGCAAAAAAATCTGCGAAAAAATAAGTTTCTGTAGGCAATAACCAACAATTTTTCTTGCAGTCGTTATAATAATATGATGCTATGATAAATCAGTTGTCCCGTAAAGTGGGATAATAAAGGGTAATTATTACCAGTTATTATCTTTAAAGGAGGGACAACCTATGAATTACATAGGAATAGATTTACATAAAAAGTTTTCCCAAGTCACGGTTCTTGGAGAAGGCGGAGAAATAAAAGAAAGAGTAAAGATTGATAATCGGGAGGAAGTATTAAACCGGCACTTTAACAATTTTGATGAACCATCAAAAGCAGTCATTGAAGCGACCTTTTCCTGGGGATGGTTGGCAGATTACTTACAATCTCGTAAAATAGAGGTTGTGTTAGCTCATCCACAGAAAGTCAAAGCCATAGCAAGTAGCCAGATTAAAACTGATAAAGTTGATTCTTTAATATTGGCGAGATTACTTAGAGCTGATATGATACCAACCGCTTACTTTTGTCCTAAGCCACTACGGGAAGTTAAAGAAGTACTTCGATCTCGAGCATCACTCGTCGGCTTAAAGACTCAAGTAAAAAACAAGATCCATTCACTTTTACATAAATACAACATTCGTGAAGACGAAAAGTTTTCCGACCTTTTTGGTAAAAGAGGTAAAGAATTTTTAAATTCTTTAGAACTTGGAGAATATACAACACCGGTATTGAAGAGATATATTGAAACACTGGAGTTTTTAGAAGAAGAGGTTAAAAAGACAAGTGTTGATTTAAAACAAGTATTTGAAAAAGATGAGGTTGCTCAATTTCTTGAAAGATTACCTGGGATTGGATTTTATACGGCCCTTATTCTTTCCAAAGAAATTGGAAACATCGATAGATTCTTTTCTGCCAAACACCTGTGTTCTTATGCGGGACTGGTTCCCTCAACCTATCAGTCAGGAGAACATACCCGTCACGGAAAAATAAAACAAGGAAACAAATATATCCGGTGGGTATTAATTGAGGCAGTTCCAAAGACAATTGGTAAAGACAAAGTATTAAATGCTTTTTATCAAAAGATAAAAGCTAAAAAAGGACACAATAAAGCTAAAGTAGCAACAGCCCGTAAGATGCTTGGACAGATCTGGTATTTACTGAAAACGAAACAATCATTTGTTGATCCGGAGACAGGATCACCTGTGTTTTTTTCTGGTGCTTTCCCTCACCATTAATGGTGAGGGATCAATAGTCACCGTTAATATGATTAGGCGTTTTCCTGGATCTCCGGCATCTGACCGGCAATCTGTCCTATCAAAACGGACGAATAGATGGTTGATCAAAGTTGTTTAATAGGAAGCGTTTAAAAGTTATTAAGTTAAGGGAAAAACAAATTACCCTTGACATTTATCATAGATGAATGATGGAACAATAAAAACAGATTTTGGGCGTAATTTTTATGGCGAACCCAGCCTCATTTAGACCGGTTTGTCGATTGAACCGAATAATGAACTTGAAACACAACCAATGTATTTTCCCTCTTATTCAACCTTATCTCCAAAACACCGTTACCAATATCTCAACTGGCTTAAGGATGTTACACAGGAAACAAATCTTAGCTATGTTTTCCTTTATTATTATGGTCTTGAGCGGCATATGTTGGTTGGGGATTATGACAAGTCTGTCGATGAAATACTTAGGCTTCTTCAATATCATAATAAGGGTTCTTTCAAGGGTTACGCTACTTCAGCACTAATAGCCGCGAGTGCCTATAAAAAACGACCAGATATTGCCGAAAAAGCCCCGGTATTATTACAAGAAACAACCAACGAATCTCTTATTCTTAGAAAACTTGCCGGTAAATCATTAAGTGCAAAAGATATAATTTCCCTTTCGAGTCGTGTCGGTTACTCAAACAAAAGATATATAAAACTTTATCCTGATTTATTTGAAAAAGAGTTGCAAAAAATGATCTATAACTATGAAACTGACGAAGGAAATATACTTGACTTAGTAAATATTAGTAATTTACCCAAAAGATCAAATATTTTCTTTGCTAATTTATCTTTGCCAGATAAAATTAGAACTATAGAAATACCGGATTTAATTAGTGATCCAGAATTTGGAAGAATTTTAAGAGAGTTATTATCCAAGACTCATAAAAAAATAAAGATATTACAAAAAAATAAAAAAACTTCTTAGTTGATGGTTAAATTTCACATCGAAATTATCGCCGGAATTGTATAATTTGATGTTACTTCCTTCAAGAATCTAATTTGATTATCTATTATAGGGTTTGAAAGAAGATAATCTACTGATCAAAATTTGGTATATAATACTGTTTAGTGGAATTAAGGTAAAAGTTACGAACTTTGTCCACTAAGGAGCACATTGCAATACCTCCTGAAGCGGTTAATTGAGATTTTAAATTATCGCTGTGTTTCTGCAGTGTTTCTGCTCAAGAAGTCATCTTTCCATTTTTGAATAAAAGTCTCTGCAGAAAAATCTTCTCCAAAAATTTTTGCCGCACTTTCACGATTTATTCCATTTAGAACCCTTTGGATAAAACTTGGTCTTTCTAATTGATCTTTTCCGGTTGGTTTATGAACATCTTCCGTTTTTAGTCTTTCTGGTAATGTAACACCTGGTTCATCTCTGTTAAACCAGTCATAAAATTGGTCAACTATTAATGCTGCAACAGCACCTTCTGGTTTATTATCGACAGCTTGAGTTGAACTATCCAATGATAAAAATTGTTCTGGTTTATAACCCAGTTGTTTGAGAAGATCGTTTAATTCTTTTTTATTTGGTGGTGTAGCAGTTTTTTCTGTTCTCAATGTTACTTTAATAAGTCCTCCTGTTGCCTCAGTTAATTTTTCAAAAGCTAGTCGAAATTTTTCATCTTTTTTTGCTATGCTATCCGCTTCATCTGCAAAATATTTTAATACCTTCTCAAAACCATATGTTTCAATTAATTTAGAAACGATACTGCCTGACAAAAGATATCTCATAAACGTTTGTTCATCCTCGGCTGCCTGATCACATGGTATTTTACCAAGTAATCTCCTTAAATCATGTTTTTTATATGCTTCTTGACAAATATAATCATAGGTAAGGTTAAATTGTTTTCCTTGTTTCTCTGCTAAAAATCTATAGAAATCCAGTCCGCACGCCTCGCAAAACCCTTCTTTAAGCGGATGATCTTCCAGATTGGCCATCGTCCCTATCGCACCAGTTAAATTTCTTAGCATATGCGAAACGGCTATCTCTCCTAATTCATGTCCAATTATTAAAGGCTGTAAACCATAGCTTCCGTCTTCCTTTTGCCGCATTGGAATAAGCATTACTGGATAACCCCCTCTTCTTAGATGGAATCCTGCTCTTTTACCATGTTCTGGGAATAATTCACCGTCTCTATGTTGGGGATAAAGAATAATCTGGATATCAGTTGGAACATATGAGGCAAGAGCACTACTACTTACATATTGAGCTATAGCCTGTGTGACAAAAGGCAACATCTCAAGCTCTAAATGTTTTTTTGAATCTGGTTGCATTTCGGCAATCATTTGTTGAGAGGGTGTAAGTAGAGATAAAGTTTTTACTCGTTTTAATATTGGTTGGTCAACTTCAGCCGAAAAAGTTTGTCTCCAGCTTAAAACATCTTTCCATGCATCTGAATAAGCAATTGACCTTTCCTCTCTAGATGGTTGTGGTTCACTTACTGGTGCACCCATTTTAACAATTATAAATCAATCTTTTTAAAATTGGAACTCGTACCTTTTAAGAAGGAGCACTAAGGTTTTTTAGAAAAACAATTTCTGCATCTGGCTTGAAAGATTGAGGCGTCGAGGCGGGCAACAAATCTCCGGTCAGGTTTGAGAGCGCTCACCTGAAAACTGAATAAGTTTGTACACCCTTAGGGTGTCCAAGGCTAGTCGTGCCTAGTCACCCTAAGGGTGACTAAAAAGATATGTTTTATTATTCGCCCATCTTTTATATTTACGAGAAAAATAAGACGTACATTCATGATTTTTTAGTGCAGTTTTTAATCATTGTTGGAATTTATCTGATAGATGGATATCTTCTGTATATTAAAAAACTAAATTCACCGGCTTTAATATTTATTTTGTTTTTTCTCGGTTATTCAATCGCCTATTTGATTATTAAGTATCAAAGGAAACAAAAGCATTTTGGAGGATTTGTCAAATACGGTTGGATTTACCGTTTCTTTTTAGCTCTAGGTACTTTTATCATCTATCTTATTATGATTAGATCTAAACTACCAAAACCTTATTAGTAAAAAAGTCGAAGCTAGACACCCTAAGGGTGTCTGGGCTCAAGAATACGTAAATTAACCTCAGAAAAATGTTATAATTTGTTCTGTTAGTCGGGGTGGCGGAACTGGCAGACGCGCAAGCTTGAGGGGCTTGTGGCCGCAAGGCTGTGGAGGTTCAAGTCCTCTCCCCGACACTTTTTTTGGCTAAAAATTATTTTCTCTTAATCGTATAAACGTAAGGATAGTAAAGAAAGATTGCTGGTGGGTCGTCCTGCATGGCTTTTTGCAAGTCAAAATAATTCTTTTCTCTTTCCTCGATATTAATCGTCGACCTGGCTTTTTCTAAAAGCAAATCTACCTTAACGTTTTTATAGCTACCAATGTTGCCGACCTTCTGAGTAGAATGCCAAAAATAATATTGATCCGGGTCAACCGGCACTTTTAAAAACGCCAAAAATAAATCAAAATTATCAGGGCGGTCAAGAGAGGCGACGCTGAGGTCAACCGAAAGGCCGGCTTTTTTAATCTCGCCAACAAATTCATCGGCGACATCATAATAATCAAAAAAAGTAACAAAATTAAGTTTGGCCGACTCAGAGGCTGGAACTTCTTTTTCGATAATTTTTGTAGCTGTTTCTAAATCATAGATTGAATCTTTTAAATCGGGATTATAAGCCCAAGAAATAGGCGGTATAGATCCTTTAGCCACCTCTCCAAATTCTGATAATTTCTCTGTATTGATCAACATTGATAAGGCCTCCCTAAAATTCTTGCTTTTAAAAATCGGATTCTTAAAATTAAAGAAAATGGTAAGAAGACGTGAGTAGTCGACAGATTTTGACACGATCGAGTTTTTCCAGTTTAAAAAAGTATCGGCGATAGATTTTTTCGTAATCGTCATCTGGCTAATCTCTCCTCTTTTATAAGCATTAATCAGCTGAGAGTCATTGGCATAAAATTTATATCTTAAGGGAGCGATATTTTTGGTATTCGGAGTTAGCGCTACTTCTTTTAAATACCCGTATTCTATCCTGATTTTACCAATTTTATAATAACCGGCAACACCAATTAAAGGATACTTCAAAAGCGGTTTATTTAAATAAGTAGGAAAAATCTCTAAAGGCTTGTTGAGAAAAAAATCAATCGTTCTCTCGTCAACCGGTTTTACTGTTATATCTTCAAATTGATATTTGATATCAGAGGCAGAAAATTTCTTTCCGTCTCCCCATAAAAGATTGTCTTTTAGGTGAAAACGATATTCCTGACCGCCTTTTTTTACTTCCCAAGAATTGGCGATAACCGGGATTATTTCTCCTTTTTCACTAATTGAAACCAGTCCGTTTGATATTTTTGCCGCCATTTCTTCTGGCGGATTATTTAAATCATAGTTGCCAACTAGACCGATTGTTTCCTCTCTTGTTAAGGCTACTTTTATATAAGGCGAGATTGAAAGAAATCCGATAATAACGAGAAAACTAATAAAAAAACTAATCGCTATAAGGCGACCATTTTTTTTAAAAAACTCTATGGCCAACCAATAGTAGTAACGAAATGCTTTTTTTTGAAACACGGTCATTTAACAAACAGATTAATAAGAGAGATGACGAAAAAAACAATGATAAAAATCACAGTCAACCAAAGGACAACTTTTTCTATCCCTCGCCTGGTTTGAAATCTTTCGCCACCCCCACCCCAAGCACTGCCCAACCCAGCCCCCCTTCCTTGAATCAAAATTAAAACTACGACGGCAATGCTTAAAACAATGTTAAGAACTAAAAGAAAATTTTTCATACCATTCTTTCAAGTAAATTAATAATGGTTGAAATCGAAAAGGCCGATAAAAAAATATTGGCTAATTGACTTACTTTTGCTGGAATAATAATAATTCCCCATAATGATAGACCGGAAAACTCCCAAGGTTTAATTTCAATCAAAGAAAATTTATTTAAGAAAAAATAGAGTGCTAAAGCATAAAAAACCACCGAAACCAAACCCAGAGTAATAATATTCAAGGGTAAAAGAATCAGTTTAGATATGGGAACAATTAGATAATAAATGGCGGCAATCACTAAAGCGGCTTTTAGATAAACTAACCAATCAGCCTCGATGACAAAACCTTTATTCCAAAGAGAAGTAAAGTAAATGGCAACGGCAGAAAAAATTATCTTGCGAAAGATTTTTTTCATATTCACCTTCTTGTCATCCTGAGCCCCGCGAAGCGGGGCGAAGGATCTAGTAAAATGTAATTTACGCTCCCGTCGGTCGCTAGATTCCTTGCTTCGCTCGGAATGACAATGGAGTAATTATATCAAAAATTCTCTCCTCCGAAGATGGAGGTGGTATTTCTTGGCAAACCGGTGAGACTCGTCGCGGATTAACCTGACGATATTAAAAACCTGATTTCTTTGAGGAAATCTGATTGTTGGATAACTATTTATTCCAATTACCAGTCGATCAGGATTTTTGGCGATACCTAAAACCGGAATCGGTTTATTTATTTTTTTCAACGTCTTAATAACTACATTTACCTGGGGCCGGCCGCCGTCAACAACTACCAAGTTTGGATACGGCCAATCGGTCTTGAATCTTCTCTCTATCACTTCTTTGAGACGGTCAAAATCAGACCTTAAACTCTGGTTTTTTATTTTAAAACGACGATATTCTTTTTTATCAATAACACCGTCGTTAAGAACTACCATCGATCCGACTTGATTTGACTCTTTGAGGTTGCTGATATCATAGGCTTCAATTCTGGTTAAATCGTCAAGCTTAGGAAAATATTTATTCATCTCTTGTAGAAACGCTGGAAGCTGATTATTTTTCTGTAAAGATAATTCATGAATTGTCCTTGCTTCAGATATGGGATGATTAATCAACCTTTCTAGTCTAAAAATTTTGTTTCTAATGGTGATGGCTTTTTCATAATCTTCTTTTTTAGTCGCTTCTTTCAGTTGTCGATAGAGTTCATTTAAAATACCAATCACGCCACCATTTAAAATCTTAACTACTTTTCTAATATTTTTCCGGTAAAGTCTTTTTAGGACAGGTCGAGACTTGTCCCTACTCTGATTAATAAAATTTGGACAGGGATTGCAAAGATTTATTTTTGAATAAAAACAGGCTGCTTTTGAGAGATTTTTTTGAGTACAAAAAGGGATAATGTGTCTAATATCGTTTATCAATGATTCAACCACCTTAACTGAAGAAAAAGGACCGAAATATAAGGACATATGGTCGTCTTCCTTACGCGATAAGAGAACTTTCGGGTATTCATCTTTTACTGTCACTTTTATATAAAGATAGCTTTTGTCGTCTTTCCAGACAACGTTATATTTTGGTCGATATTTTTTAATAAGTTGAGACTCTAAAATCAAAGACTGAAACTCGTTTTCGACAACAATAGTTTCTATGTGAGTAGAATTTGTGATAATCAATGATTCTTTACGATCTAATTTGGCATTTTCTAGGTGAGATTTTACCCGCGCTTTGATATTAACTGACTTACCGACATAAAGAACCTGTTCCCCTTTTTTAAAAAGATAGACGCCAAAGATTGAAGGAAGATTATGAATCTTTTCTCTAATAATCATTTTCTTAATTTCTTAATTATTAAAAAAAAGGCTATTCCTATAAAAGTACCCGTTCCTACTTTAATTCCTATTTCATAAAGTTGAGGAATAATAATTAGTTTTCGACTGTCAATTTCTTTATCAAAAACAAGAATCAAAACTTGCGCTTCATTGTTTTTATTCTTTTTGTCAACCGCATAATTAAACTCTACTGTCTTTTCCTCATAGGGAGCTAGAGAAAGAATTTTAGTTTTTTCTTTGTTTATTTTAAGATTTTTCCCTTTTATATCGACTGGAATTTTCCAAAGATAAATATTGCTGTTATTCTTGATAATAAACTTTCCAGAATAGTTTTTCCTGTCGGTAATTCTTAAAGGTAGACTAAAACCCTTTACACTAATTGATTTTTTCTCTATCGGGTCGTCTAAAGTGGCTTTAATGGAAATGTCTTTTGAGCCGCCGACTTTATACATCCCGACAGGCAGCGGATAGTCGGATTTTTTTCCGTGAATGGCAAAAACTATATGATTCAAGTCAAAAGAGGAAAAATAATCAATTCCCGAAGTATTTTCCCAGGTCGGGTCAACTGGAACCCAAAGACCGGCTTTTTCATTATAATATTCCGGCCAAGCATGAAGAACGTCGGAGACCAAAGAAAGAGGTTGCAGTTTGGGATCAAAAGAAAAACCGTAGCCTTCAATTTCTCGGGCCATTATACCCTTTTCTCTCGAAGCGCCAACAAAAAGGTCGGTAAATTCCAGACAAACTGCTTGATCAGGCCTTGATAAAACTCCATCAGCACCCAATCTTGAATTATTAGAATTGATTTTTTGGTAATTATATTTAAGACTGTTGACTGTGAAATTATATATGTCCTTTGCATTTGTCAAACCGTCTATTTTTTTTAGATTATTTATCATCCAATATTTTTGCGAGCTGAGAAGGTAGTTTTTTTGAGTTTGAACTATCTGTTCAATTACATCCTTTACCTCATCTCTAGATGTAGAAAATACCTGGATATAACTTCTAAAAGTAATTGTTTTTGATTCAAGAGGTTTTAAGAAATATTTTCCCAGATAATTGCCATCACTGTCTTGATAGACATTTGAAGGTTCTGGACTAATCGATTGAATAAATATTTTTTGATAAAGGCTATCTGGTGGAAAAGCGACCTCGGTAATAACCGGAAAAACTTCGGTGTTTTTTAAATGATAAATCAACTCAGCCTTATATATTTGGGTCTCTCCAAAAACAGCGTAAATAGTTTTTTCTGTAGGATTATCCCAGATAATTTGATTTCCGGAAATAATATTTGGCCTTGGTTTAGCAATTGAGATTTTTTTATCTCCATCCTGAGGTAAACTAACAATCACTTTATAACTACCACCTTCTTTGTTTTCAATAACAGGTAAAACTACTTCCCAGACCTTGCCGTTAATTTGAAAAAGATTGGACTGGTCGAAGTTAAGGTAAAAATTATTGACTGTGTCTCGACCGACATTGGGATTTGAAAACTCCATCTCAACCTTGGTATTACTTTCATCGGTTATTATTTTAGGAGCAATTAACCCATGGTCATCTGAAGACTGGAGATTGCTTGTCGTGAATGATTTGGGAAAACTAATAGCAAACTTATTGACATAGACATCGCCCTTGAGATTGGTAATTTTAATATTAAATTTGACTTTGGAGGTCAATTTTTCTTTAAATTCCGAAAGATCATATTCAACTTGGTAATCAGTTTTAAAATCAGCAGCAAAAACGCGACCCGCTGTCATCCTGAGGAGGAGCAAAGCGACGACGAGGGATCTAATAATAAACCTTTTCACTTTTAACCTGCCTGCCGGCAGGCAGACTTTTAACTTATAACTTTTCTTAAATACTGACCTGTATAAGAAGATTTTACCTTAACAATACCATTAATTTCACCTTGATAAATAACACTTCCTCCCTTTTCCCCTCCTTCTGGACCTAAATCAATAATGTACTGACAGTTTTTAATGACGTTTAAATTATGCTCAATAACAATCACCGTATTGCCTCGATCAACCAATTCATAAAGAGTATTGAGAAGCTTCTCGATGTCGTAGAAATGAAGACCGGTCGTCGGTTCGTCTAAAATGTAAAGGGTTCGGCCGGTCTCGCGACGGGAAAGTTCGGTTCCCAATTTTAATCTTTGAGCTTCCCCTCCTGACAAAGTTGGGGCGGGTTGACCCAATTCCAAATATCCAAGGCCGGTTTTTTGCAAGAAATTGAGTTTGGAAAAAACCTTAAAATGACTGCTGAAAAAGTCAGCGGCTTCGTCAACCGTCATTTTTAATATTTCATAAATATTTTTTCCTTTATATTTAACCTCCAAAGTCTCCTGATTATATCTTTTACTACTACAGACGTCACAAGTGATGTAAACGTCTGCCAAAAACTGCATCTCAATCTTTAAGACGCCGGCTCCCTGACATTTTTCGCAGCGACCGCCTTTGACGTTAAAAGAAAATCTGCCTTTTTGGAAACCGCGTTCTCTAGCATCAATAGTGGTAGCAAAAATCTCTCTTATTTCGTCAAAAAAACCAACATAGGTGGCTGGATTCGATCGCGGGGTGCGGCCGATTGGCGATTGATCGACCAGATAGACTCGATCCAAATATTGATAACCTTCTAAGCGCTCAAACTGACCGATGCTTTCTTGATAATAACCGTCAAGATAGTATTTTAAGGCAGGATAGAGAGTATCGGATATAAGTGAAGATTTGCCACTCCCGGAAACACCGGTGATACCAATTAAATTGCCTAAAGGCAGTCTAATATTAATGTTTTTTAGGTTGTATTGTTTTGCTCCTTTGAGAATAATTTCTCCTTGGACTTTCGTCAGTTTCTTTTGATTAATGCCTATTTTTTTCCTGCCAGACAGGTATAAGCCTGTCAGGTTTTTGTCTTTTTTTATCTCCGCTAAGCTGCCGGTAAAAACCACTTTCCCTCCATTTTTGCCGGCTTTAGGCCCAAGCTCAATAATATAGTCACCAGACTCTATTGTTTCCTGATCGTGTTCAATAATTATCAAGGTATTACCCAAATCGCGAAGATTTTTTAGAGTTTTTATAAGTGCGGAGACATCTCTCGGATGAAGACCGATAGACGGTTCATCTAAGACATATAAAACCCCAGTGAGACCGCTGCCGATTTGGGAGGCTAAACGGATTCTCTGTAGTTCACCACTGGATAAACTTTCGGCTCGGCGACTTATGGTTAGATAAGATAAACCGACGCTAGTTAAAAAATTAAGTCGGGTGAAGATTTCTTTACTGATAGACCTGGCGATTTCTTTTTCATAAGGACTTAGTAAATTCATCAGTTCTTTGGAAAAATATTGACAAAGATTATCTATTGATCTATCAGACATTTGAGAGATGTTTTCTTCTCCGATTGTGACCGATAAAATTTCCGGTTTTAATCGGGCTCCACGACAAAACTTGCAGACTTCTTCTCTCATATATTTCTGGATTTCGTTTTGACTCCAGTCGCTTTGAGTTTCAAAATATCTTCTTTCCAACTCTTTAACAACACCGGTGTATTTCTCATAGATGACGGTCGAGTGGCCGTAACGATTGGTTCCTGGAACCCGATAGACTTTGTCCGTACCATAAAGAAGAATTTTTATTTCTTCATTTAATAATTTATTTATTTGTTTATTTAAGTCGATACCTTCTTCTTCGCAGACTCGTTTTATTAATCTGACATACCAGGTTTCGTGAAAAAATAAATTGCTAAAAGGGATCAAACCGCCTTCAAGAATACTTAAATTTTCATTAATGATCAGTTTTGGGTCGACGGCAAAAACAGTGCCGATACCACGGCAGTTTTCGCAGGCACCAAGAGGCGAATTAAAAGAAAACATTCTTGGTTCAAGCTCAGATAAAGAAATATTGCATTTTGGGCAGGAAAATTTTTCTGAAAAAAGGTGTTCTTCTTTATTAAAACCAACTATGACCAAACCATCGGATAAGTTTAACGATTGTTCAATGGCAGTTCTTAGACGCGACCTGAAATTAGAAACAAAAACTTCGCTTTTCAACTCTTTATAACTGGCATTAACCTGATCAATAATTACCTCTATGTTATGTTTGTTAGTTTTAACTAAATCGATCTCCTCATTCAAATCTTTTTGTTTGTTGTCAACTCTAACTTTTGTATATCCCTTGCTTTTTAAATTTTCAAACAGGTCTTTAAACTCTCCTTTTTTTGCCCGCACTACCGGTGAAAGAATCACGAATTGATGAGGTTTAATCTTATCATTCTGAACGTGTTTCTGAATCTTTTGAATAACTTTGTCGATAATTTCATCAAGAGACATCTTGCTGATTTCCCGGCCGCATTTGGGACAATGAGGATGGCCGACCCGGGCAAAAAGCAGTCTGAAGTAATCATATATTTCTGTAATGGTTCCAACGGTTGATCTGGGATTTCGGTAAGCGCCTTTTTGATCTATTGATATTGAAGGAGACAGACCTTCGATAAGGTCAACGTCTGGCTTATCCATGATTCCCAAAAACTGCCGGGCATAAGCAGAAAGAGATTCAACATAGCGCCGTTGACCTTCGGCATAGATAGTGTCAAAAGCCAGAGATGATTTGCCGCTCCCGGAAATACCGGTGATAACAACTAATTTATTCTTGGGAATATCGACTGAAATATTTTTTAGATTATGTTGTCTAGCTCCTTTAATGCGTATGTAATCCATAGGTCAATTTTTAATATCTTTTACCTTATCTCTAATCTTAATCGCCATTTCAAAATTTAATTCCTCTGCTTGTTTTCTCATTTCTAGCTCTAATTTTTTGACAACTTTTTTCTTATCATATGGGGTCAAACTTTCAGATTTGATTTTTTCCAGATAATCATAATCAAAAGTTCTGTCTGATAACAAAAACGCTTGTTCTTTATTAATGATTTTTTCTCTGATCGGCTTGTAAATTGTCTTTGGAGTAATTTTATGTTTTTTGTTATATTCCAATTGGTATCGTCTTCTCCTCTCAATCTCGGAAACCGCCTGTTTAATCGATTTTGTAATCGTATCGGCATATACAATCACTTGGCTGGTGACATTTCTGGCTGCCCTTCCCATCGTCTGGATAAGGGAAGTTCTCGACCGTAAAAATCCTTCTTTATCAGCGTCAAAAATGGCAACGAGAGAAACTTCCGGAAGATCCAGGCCTTCTCGAAGCAAATTGACTCCGATCAAAACATCAAAATCACCTTTCCTTAAATTATCTAAAATGTCCGACCTTTCCAAGGTTTGAATGTCAGAATGTAAATAGGAGGCTTTGATATTTTTCTCCTTTAAATATTGACTTAAGTCTTCTGCCATTTTTTTCGTCAGAGTCGTCACCAACATTTTTTCCTTGCCTGCCGAAGCTTTAGCGGAGGCGGGCTTTTTTAATATCCGCTTTCCAATTTCAATTATCAAGTCCGTTACTTCGTTTTTAGCCGGTCTAATAATTACTTCCGGATCTATAATTCCTGTTGGTCTAACCAACTGTTCGACCACCTTAGACCTTTTTAACTCCCATTCGTCGGGTGTCGCTGAAACATAAATTATTTTTGACGGCATTGTATAAAACTCTTCGAACTTTAAAGGCCGGTTGTCAAAAGACGCTTTTAATCTGAATCCGAATTCAATCAGAGTTTTTTTCCGTGAATGATCACCATTAAACATCCCTCTAAGCTGGGGAACAGTCATGTGAGATTCGTCGATAAATAAAAGCCAGTCGTCCCCATAAGTTTCTTTGAAATAATCAATCAAAGCATAGGGCGGATCGCCGATTTTTCTGCCGTCAAAATAGCGGGAATAATTTTCTATTCCGTTGACATAGCCGACTTCTTTAATCATTTCCAAATCATAGTTAACTCTCCGGATTAGCCTTTCGGCTTCTATAAATTTCTTTTGTTTCTTTAACTGTTCTGATTCTTTTTTTAAATCCTCTCTTATTTGTACTTCAGCGCTTTTAAAAACATTCGGATCCATCATGTAGTGCTTGGCCGGATAGATGATTAATTTCCTCAGCCCCCCGTCATCCTGAGGGAGCGAAGCGACCGAAGGATCTAGTGAAACGTTACGCTTCGCTAGATTCTTCGCGGAGTTTACACTGAGCTTGCCGAATGTGCTCAGAATGACACGACCACTCAATGGTTCGAATTTCTCTATTTTCTTCACTTTTAAACCTTCTAACACGATTCTGTAACCAAAGTCTTCATAGGCCGGATAAATATCAACTCTGTTTCCTCTTATGCGAAACGTGCCCCGCTTAAATTCGAATTCGCTTCTTTCGTATTGGAGTTCGACCAGACGCCGACTGATTTTTTTCTGATCGATTTCCTGGCCAGCTTCAACTTCGAGAATAAACTTTCCGTACTCAGCCGGTGAACCGATGTTGTAGATACAGGAAACCGAAGCAACAACAATAACATCGTTTCTTGTCAAAATATTGGTTGTCGTCGCCAGTCGAAGCTTATCAATCAGTTCGTTTATTTCCGCTTCTTTTTCGATATAGGTATCGGTAGTCGGAATATAGGCTTCAGGCTGGTAAAAATCATAGTAAGAAACAAAATAGGAAACGGCGTTATTAGGAAAAAAATCCCTGAATTCCTGATAAAGCTGTCCGGCTAAAGTTTTGTTATGAGAGATGATTAAGGTTGGCATCTGTAACTGTTGAATTACATTAGCCATCGTAAAAGTCTTGCCGCTGCCAGTGACGCCGAGAAGAACTTGATTTTTTAGTTTAGCTCTAACGCCGGCAATTAATTTTTCAATCGCCTGCGGCTGATCACCGGTGGGTTTAAATTGAGAAGTTAAGTGAAACATTATTATATTATTGATGAGGCAGTAGTAATTTTTTCACTTTCGAGGGGACCCCGACGTACGTCGGGGTGAGACTCTCGTGTGATAAAAATCACGCTACCGAATCAAAAAAAGGCTAACCAATTATTTTATCATTTTTTACGGAGTTTTTGAAGCTTATGGACTATGTAGTATATTCCTAACGCTAAAACAGCAAACACAATCAAATATTCAAATTTTCGATAGTAGCCGCTTAACGTGTACCAATTCTTGCCAAGAACAAAACCAATATAAGCTAATAAACCTGACCAAATCAGAGAACCGAAAAAAGTAAAAAAGGAAAATTTCCAAAAATTCATCTTTGCTACTCCAGCCGGAAGAGAAATAAAAGTACGAACAATTGGTAAAATTCTGGAAAAAAAAGTAATCTTTTCACCGTACTTTCTAAACCATCTTTCCGAGCGTTCATATTCGTGCTCTGTCATTAATAAATATTTGCCGTATTTTTTTATTAACTGCCTGATGACATGATCTTCTCCCCAATACCCCAGCCAATAAGCCAAAATCGAACCAAATAAATTTGCCAAAGCGCCGACTAAAATTACCAGATAAATATTAAACCGGGCAACCGAAGCCAGATATCCGGCAAAAGGCATGGTCACTTCAGAAGGAATAGGAATTAAAGCCGATTCTGCCGCCATCAGACCAAAGATGCCAAAATAACCCGTTTTCGAGATAACTGATATAATTAGACCTGTAAAAAAGGTTATTATTTGCTCAATCATATGCTTTATATTGTCTCAACTCCTATAGGAAACTTAGACGATCTGTCAATTCGGCAGGCAAAAACTTTAATATCATCCGACTTTATTCTTGCCGAAGATACCCGTTCGGCCAGAATCCTTCTCAACGCGATTAAATCCCGCTTCTATCATCTATCATCTAACATCAAACCTCTAAATATAGTTTCTTATTATAAAGAAAAAGAGTTTGAAAAACTACCAGAAGTCATAGAATGGTTGAAACAAGGTAAAAATATCTCTCTTATTTCCGAGTCAGGAACACCTTTGATCTCCGACCCTGGTTATTTACTGGTAAAAACTTGCATCAAAGAAAAAATTCCTTTTACTATTGTCCCTGGTCCTTCGGCGATAATCAGTTCTCTGACTCTTTCCGGATTTAACCCAAAGGAATTCCTGTATTTTGGTTTCTTACCTAAAAAACAAACTCAAAAACTACATTATATTAATATAATGAAGTCGGTAAAAAAACTTCTACCTGACTGCGTTTTTGTCTTTTATGAATCTCCTAAAAGAATAAATGAAACATTACAATGTTTTGCCTCGCCTGCCGGCAGGCAGGAAACATTAAAATGGGATCCTGACATTGTTATCTGCCGAGAAATGACAAAAAAGTTTGAAGAAATAGTTCGAGGTAAGGCTATCGAATTGATGAATAGACATTATAAAGGAGAAATTACTGTTGTTATAAAATAATGATAAAAAAAATAATACAAGAATTATATAAAAAGGCTCATCCGGTAAAAGCGAAAATCTTAGCGCGCTTTTTTAAAACCGGCAAAGGTGAGTACGGAGAAGGAGATAAATTTTTAGGAATAACCGTACCCGAGCAAAGAAAAATTGCCAAAGATTATTATCAAAATATTTCTCTTAACGAAATTAAGATGCTACTTACTAGTAAAATCCATGAATTTCGTTTGACGGCTTTGATAATGTTAACCTATAAATATAAAAAAGCTAATGAAGAAGAGAGAAAACAGTATTTTGAATTTTACCTTAAAAATACCAAGAGTATAAATAATTGGGACATGGTTGATCTAACCGCCCCAAATATCGTTGGCGAATATCTCTTTAATAAAGATAGAGAAATTATCTATAAGTTGACTAAATCTAAAAATCTTTGGGAAAAAAGAATTGCCATTCTTTCAACTTATGCTTTTATCAGACACGGACAGTTTGATGACATAATAAAAGTAGCTAAAATTTTAATTAATGATCAACACGACCTTATTCAAAAGGCTGTTGGTTGGATGTTAAGAGAAACGGGCAAAAGAAATATTAAAACAGAAGAAGAATTTTTGCAAAAAAATTATCGGAAAATGGGAAGAACCGCTTTGCGCTATGCGATTGAAAAATTCCCAGAAAAGAAAAGAAAACTCTACTTAAATAACTTGTTTAAACCTACCTGAATTATCAAGGATACGCCCATTATTTCTAAGAAAAACAGCGGCCAGATAGAAGGCAAAAAGTGGAGCCAGCCTATCATCAATATAACTCCGAGGTGGATAAAAAAAAGCGTGTAAGAGTTGACGCTCAAAAAGTGAAGAAATTTATCGAGCTTCATAAAACTGAAGATGTTTTTTTGAGACAACCAATAAAGAACAATAATCCAGAAAATACCAAAGCTCAAATGATAAAAAGTCGGCGGGTATTTATTTCCATATTGAGTTAAA
>Ga0210031_1000104_pt1 | contig 43882 bp, 39 predicted proteins | sample CryGeyCG2014_080_FD_185455 | JGI IMG/M metagenome (GOLD analysis project Ga0210031, IMG submission 185455) | Groundwater microbial communities from aquifer - Crystal Geyser CG03_land_8/20/14_0.80 (SPAdes) (version 2) | ecosystem: Environmental > Aquatic > Deep subsurface > Groundwater | place... | reverse complement strand
TGGGCATATCTGATATAATCGGTGAGGAATGCGAAAAATTTCAGGTGAGCGCTACAGCGATTAGGAACGGTAGCCGGAGGAGTAAGATGAGTGAAGCAAGGGCCGTGATAGCAAGAAGGAGTGCAGAGGAACTCGGCTTGACTGCCGCTGAAGTTGCCAGACACCTTGGTGTGAGCACTTCTGCAATTACAAAAGCAATTGCGAGATCGTGACATGGTAAGGGAGTTATCTAATAGAACAATTCCCATTAGGAAACAACGTCCCTAAACCCAGCACTAAACCCAGCAACTTTTGATGATCCAGATCACTCGGTTGACGAGCAAAGATTAATAACCGTTGGTTACTCCTCTCATGGGCGTTTGCTTGTAGTTTCACATACAGAGAGAGGAAAAACCATACGAATTATTAGTGCGCGGACTGCAACCTTGCACGAAAGGAGACGACATGAAAGCTAAAGAAAAGAAAATTAGTGATGAATTACGCTCCGAATACAATTTTGATTATTCTAAGGCTGTTCGTGGCAAGTATTACAAGCGCATTTTAGAAGAAGGTGCTAATGTTGTCATGCTTGAGCCAGATGTGGCTAAGGCATTTTCTGATTCAGCCGCAGTAAATGATGCGTTGAGGTCATTACTCGATTTAACAAGAACAACACAACGCCTAACAAAACACTCCAGCGGACGGGCAATTGCCCGCCGCTGATTTAGGTCGTGTAGGATATAACGATGGGTGATAAAAATAAACGAATATGCCCTGTTAGATACTCAGGTCGCCTCGATAATAAAATTAGAAAATTATTCCAGAATCCGCAAAAAATATTGGGGAATTATGTAAAAGATGGGATGACAGTTTTGGATTTAGGTTGCGGCCCTGGTTTTTTTCGGTTGAAATGGCTAAAATGATTGGCGGATCCGGAGGCATTATCTTATTTAATAATTGTTTTTATCGCCTTCTCTAATCTTTTCATGGTCTTTTCCTTACCGATAATCTCAAGCACCTCAAATATTCCGGGACTTTCTGTCTTGCCTGTCATAGCAACCCGGACAGGCTGGGCTATATTGCCAAGCTTGATACCATGTTTTTCGATTATTGAGATAAAAACTTTTTCTATCTCTGATGCTGAAAAATCAGGAATAGAAGCAAGTCTGTCTTTCAGCTCTATCAAATAAGGAAGAGTCTTTTCATTAAGAAATTTTACCTTTGCTTTTTCATTGTATTCAACATCCTCTGAAATATAGTATCTCAAAGAATGTGCGAGTTCAATAAGTGTCTTTGAGCGTTCTTTCTGGGTGTTAACAGCCTTTGATAACCAGCCTTTATCGAGCGCCTGCCCCTCGTTGACAATCTTCTCTTTTAGTAGAAAAGGTATAACAAGCTCAGCAAGTTTTTCTGCTGGAGAGTTAATGATATAATGACTGTTAAGCCATAGAAATTTTTCCGGATTAAAGACTGCTGAAGATTTTCCAACATTCTCAAATGAGAAATACTTTATCAGCTCATCTCGCGAAAAGACCTCTTGATCTCCATATGACCAGCCGAGTCGGACAAGGTAATTAACAAGTGCTTCTGGAAGATATCCCGTTTCCTTATATGCCATAACTGAAGTTGCACCGTGCCTTTTGCTGAGTCTCGTTTTATCAGGGCCTAAAATCATCGGGAGATGTGCGAACAATGGCACTTTATACCCGAGGGCATCGTATACATGTATTTGTTTCGGGGTGTTGTTAAGGTGATCATCTCCTCTAATAACATGTGTAATATTCATATCCACATCATCAACAACTACAGTGAAATTATATGTAGGTGTCCCATCAGATCGCATGATTATAAGGTCATCGAGATGGGCATTCTCAAAGACTATCTTACCTCTGATCAAATCATTAACAACGGTCTCCCCTTCCTGTGGCATCCTGAATCTTACAGCAGGGGTTACACCTGAAACAGGGGCTTTCAGGTTTCTGCATCTGCCATCATATTTTGGTTGTTTCCCCTGTGCTAATGCTTCCTTTCTTCCCTGTTCAAGTTCTTCAGGCGAACAATAACAATAATATGCCTTCCCTTCCTTTAAGAGTTTATCTGCGTAACTCCTATAAATATCAAACCTGTCTGTCTGCTTGTATGGTCCTTCATCCCAGTCGAGGTTAAGCCACTTCATCCCTTCAATAATTGAATTTATGTATTCTTCGGTTGAGCGTGTCCTGTCAGTGTCTTCAATCCTGAGTATGAATGCACCTTTATTATGCCTTGCAAAAAGCCAGTTAAAAAGCGCTGCCCTTGCTCCGCCTATGTGCAGATGTCCTGTCGGGCTTGGTGCAAATCTTACTCTTACCATTACTTATCCTCCTCATCAATTACACACACTCTCATAACGCCCGCTTAATTTCCATTTTCAAAAACCTCTTTGTCTCATCTGATACCTTAAATCTTTCATCTCCTCTGAAGCCTGTGACCCATACAATATCGTTCCCTGACACAACTATCGGTATTGAATCCCGTTCATCTCTCGGAACTTTTTCATCCACAAAATAGTCCTGGAGTTTCTTTCTTTTTCCAAATCCAATGGGATAGAAGAAATCACCATGCTCCCTTGATCTAACAGTAAGTACAGTTCCTGTTTTATCTGCATCAAATACAGCCATTGTCTTTCCATCTCCATAACTTTCTACTTTATCTACTACGGATGCTTTTATCACGGCCCTGCTTTCCTTCAAAACAACCTCCCCGGGCACATTTAGTGTAAAGGTCCCCAATCTCAGAGGAATTTCGGATGTAATCACCAGTGTTGAATAATTCTTTATAACCCTTAGTCCCCTTGGAAGATAAATCCTGTCTCCTTGCCTTCCCTGTTTTATTAGATCAATTATGCCTTCTATATGAATGAATTCCATACCTCTAAGACCTTTTGCAGCATCTACGGCCCTTCTCAAAACCCTTCTGAGTATAACCTTATCCATTGCCTCCAATGGTGTAAGAAATAACTCCATGCGAAAATCGGTCTTCCTGCATATTAACTTCATCAGGGTCTTTGTAATAATGAGTTCAAAATATTTTTCTTCTTCTCTTAATATCTCCATTGTTCGTGATACAGTTTGTGCGATATGAGGGTTAATCTTTTTAATTTCAGGGATGAATGCGAGTCTGATCCTGTTTCTGAGGTAATCTTTTTTGAGATTTGATGAATCAGTAATGTAGTTAATTTTCTGTTCATGAAGGAATTCTTCAATTTCCATACGCTCAATCTCAATCAAAGGCCGGATGATATTCCCTCTTACTGGCGGGATCCCTGAAAGCCCTGTTGGGCCTGATCCTCTGAAAAATCTCATGAAAAATGTTTCGAGCTGGTCATCTGCTGTATGGCCTAATGCGATTTTGTGCGCCTTGATCTCATAAGCTGTTTCTTCGAAAATCCTATAACGCAATTCCCTTGCAGCTTCCTGCTTGTTCAGACCTTGTTCTTTTGAATAGGTCTTTACATCAATGACTTTTGTAGTAAAAGGAATGGAAAGACCCGCACAAAGTTTTTTACAGAACTCTGTCTCTTCCGGTGTTTCTTCTGGCCTCAGGCCATGGTCAATATATACTGTATATAAGTCGAGCATGAACTTATTCTTAAGATTATTAAGCACATTCAGGAGACATACTGAATCAGGCCCTCCTGATAGCCCTATAAGAATTTTTTCTTTTCCAGAAAGCATAGAGTATTTTTTGATGGTGGCGGTTACTTTGTTAGTTAATTCTGGAAACGACATGTCTCAACTCCAGGAATCCTTCTTTAATCTTTCGAGGTATTCTTCCCATTCAATCGGCAAGAGATATTTCTTCTTGCTGTTGCATTCCTTGCAGGCGGGAACGAGATTCCCCTTGGACGATTTACCACCCCGTATTATAGGAACTACATGTTCCATCGTAAGTTCTTTTGGAGATACTTTTTTTCTACAGAAATAGCAAACGCCTTCTGCACATTTCCTCTTCCACCACTGGGATTTTCTGAGCGATTGTGCCTTTACCTTTTCCCTTTTTATCTCTTCTTCAGAGACATATGGAATAAAAGGTTCCATAAGATATTTTAACCTAAAAAAGCTTACCCAGGCCACCTAATCCTGGCAACTGTAATCCTCCGGTTAGTTTTGACATCTCGCTGTTTACCATCTCCTGTGCGCGGCGCAAAGCCTCATTAACTGCTGCCAAGATAAGGTCCTGGAGCATTTCAACATCATCTGGATTAACAACATCCTTTTCAATTTTTATTGAAATAATATCCCCTGCTCCACTTGCTACAGCAGTAACCATGCCGCCACCTGCAGTTGCCTCAACTGTTTTTTTCTTTGCCTCTTCCTGCATCTTCGCCATTTCGGTCTGAAGCTTCTGGGCTTGGCGCATTATATCTCCAAGCATCTTTTTTGACATATCATCCTCCATTATTTCAGAATACAGATCCAAGAACACAGCACACAGATTTGAAACAAATTTAAGAATCTCTGTCTTCTGTCTTCTGTCCTCTGTGTTCTGATATCGGTGTTACATCCACAATCCTCCCCTCGAAAAGTTCAAGGGCCTCTTTAATAGCTGGTTCTGCCATCACTTCTTCCTTCAAATCTTTTTTACGGATTGTCTTTTTCTTTGCAGTTTCTACTTCTATCTCTATTTTACTTCCAAGTTCTTCTGAGAAGATTTGTTCTATTAATGCTGTATTCTTTTTAATAGAATCTGCAAAAAGTGAATCTCCTCCGTTAAGGGTAAGAATCAGTTTATCTCCAGCAAGTTTGAATGTTGCCTTTGATATTTTTGAGGCAAGTGGCGGCACCATCTTTTTTATGGCCCTGTCCCACATTTCATCTGTGACAGTTCTACCCTCTAATCGGTTTTCCTCAGATTCCTTCAAAGTATATGCAGGGGACGATACAGTATCAAGCTTTATATATTTCTCTATGTTTTCCATAAGCTCTTTCAGAGGTTTAATGCCACTCAGAAAACTTGCCTTTATGAGAGCCATCTCAAAGGTAAGGCTTGGTGATGATGCATTTCTCACATCAACCTCTGCTTTCAATAATTCTGAGAGCAGAAGGGTAAGCTGATCTTCGGATGTCTTTAACAGGATATCCTTAATGATATCCATCTCCTCTTTACTCAGGTCAAGTATTTCCTCAGGCTTTTTCACAATACTTGCAACAAGCATATCCCTGAAAAACTGAATAAGCTCTTTGGTAAAAGATCTGATATCAGTGCCTTTTTCCACGAGTTCTCCTGAAATCTTAAGTATCTCCTCTCTTTTCCCTTCAATCAGTGCTGCTGAGAGTTGAGAAAGGAACCCAAAATCTGCTATTCCAAGGAGGTCTTTAACATCAGACTCTTTTATATCAGATGAAAAAGATGATATCTGATCCAGGATTGTGAGTGAATCTCGCAGGCTTCCGTCTGCAGCCCTCGCGATCATTTCAATGGCAGGCCCAGAAATATTGATACCCTCGGCATCCGATACCTTTTTTAACCTCTCCTTTATATTTTGTTTGGGTATCCTCCTGAAAGGCAGGTGCTGACAACGTGAAAGTACGGTCGGAGGGATCTTTTTTGGGGCTGTTGTAGCAAGGACAAAGACAACATGAGGTGGTGGTTCTTCAAGGGTTTTTAACAGTGCGTTAAATGCAGCATCAGATAGCATATGAGTTTCATCAATGATGTAAACCTTATATCTACCACCTGAAGGGACATATTTCACCCTTTCCCTGAGGTCTCTTATATCATTAACGCTGTTGTTCGATGCACCGTCTATTTCCATCACGTCTAGAGAATAACCGTCTGTTATCGAAGTGCAAAATGTACATGTACCGCATGGAGTAGATGTTGGGCCATCTTTACAGTTTAGTGCCTTTGCGAGTATCCTTGCTGCAGAGGTTTTACCAACCCCTCTTGGGCCGGAGAAGAGATAAGCATGTGCAATTTTTCCCTGATCTATCGAATTTTTAAGAAGACGTATTATGGGTTCCTGACCGATAAGGTCATCAAACGCCTGAGGTCTCCATTTTCTTGCTAAAACTAAATAGCTCATATCTTTCACCCTTCTTCTCTTTCTGCAGCCTGAGAGCGGCTACCTGCGGCACCCAGGAAAAATGCTTACCGCTGCTTCCTTCCGGATCTGACGGAGTTCACATCCACCTGCTGCGAAGGGCCGTTCCCAGACTGCAGAAAGACGAGATGACGGAGAGAGTGGGATTTGAACCCACGGTACGGGTTTAGCGTACACACGATTTCCAGTCGTGCTCCTTCGGCCTCTCGGACATCTCTCCAAAAAATTTATGATACTTTATTATGTAATAAGATTAATGAAAAAGCAGCATAAAATCAAGGTTACGCAGAAAGCCTTTTCTTTAGTAACTCATTCACCATCTGAGGATTTGCTTTTCCTTTTGTTAGCTTCATTACCTGCCCTACAAAGAAACCTATGAGCTTTTCCTCACCTGCTTTGAATCTTTCAACCTCTTTTGGATTCTTTGCGATCACTTCATCCACCACCTTCTCTAATGATCCCGCATCACTTATTTGCACAAGACCTTTTTCCTTAACTATAACATCTGCACCCCTGCTACTCTTATACATTTCTTCGAAGACCGTCTTTGCTATCTTCCCGCTAATTGTGCCGTTTTCTATAAGATTGAGCATGCTGACAAGCTGCTTTGGTTTTAAAGGACACTCTTCGATTGATTTATTTTCTACATTTAATAGTCTCAGTAGGTCACTCATAATCCAGTTAGAAACAGCTTTAGGTTGGCCCCCGAGTTTCACTGCATCTTCAAACCAATCAGCAAGGGCTTTTTCCGAGGTAAGAAAATCTGCATCTTCTTCAGGAAATCCATATACTGAAACAAAACGCTCCATTTTTATGCCGGGCAATTCTGGTAGGGATGACTTTATCTTATCAATCCATTCTTGTTCAACCATTATAGGCACAAGGTCAGGTTCTGGAAAATAGCGGTAGTCATGAGCTTCTTCCTTTACGCGCATGGATTCTGTAATCCCCCTGCTTGCATCCCATAACCTCGTTGATGAAACGTTTATTCCGCCTTCTTCTTCAATGACCCTTATCTGCCGTTTAATCTCATATTCCAATGCTTTTTCCACGAACTTGAACGAATTAATGTTTTTTACCTCTGTCCTTATGCCGTATTCTTTCTGCCCAACGGACCTTACAGATACATTCGCATCACATCGGAGAGAGCCCTGTTCCATATTCCCGTCACAGACACCGAGATACCTGAGGATGGTTCTGAGTTTTTTCATATACTCTACTGCTTCCCCAGAGCTTCTTATATCCGGTTCGGAGACGATTTCCATAAGCGGTACCCCAGCCCTGTTTAAATCTACAAAACTATAATTACCTGTACCCTCATGGATGTTTTTTCCTGCATCTTCTTCCATGTGAATTCTTGTAATACCAACTTTTTTAATATTACCGTCAACAACTATTTCAGTATATCCATGCTCACATATTGGAAGCTCGTACTGACTTATCTGGTATCCCTTTGGAAGATCAGGATAAAAATAATTCTTTCTTGCAAACCTGCTGTATGGAGAAATTCTGCATTTCATTGCAAGGCCGGTTTTTATAGTAAACTCAAGGGCCTTTTTGTTCAATACAGGAAGCACGCCTGGCATTCCAATACATACCGGGCATGTCTGTGTATTGGGTTCAGAGCCGAATTTTGTTGAACAGCCGCAAAATATCTTTGTGTCTGTCAGCATCTGTGCATGAACCTCAAGACCGATAACCGCTTCGTATCTCATAGGTCTGGCCTCCTCCTGTGCCATTCGGTGCTCTGCTCATAGGCATATGCGACTTTTAAAATAGACTCTTCATCAAAATGTCTTCCGATCAACTGTAGCCCGATCGGTAGATTATTTGAGGTAAAGCCGCAAGGTATAGAAACCCCTGGAACTCCGGCAAGATTAACCGAAATTGTAAATATGTCAGACAGATACATCTGGAGAGGGTCAGCGGTCTTTTCGCCAATTTTAAATGCAGTAGTTGGTGATGTTGGGGTAACAATGACGTCCACCTTTCTGAATGCTTCTTCAAAGTCTCTTTTGATTAACGTCCTCACCTGCTGTGCCTTCTTATAATATGCCTCGTAGTATCCGGATGAAAGGGCATAAGTGCCGAGCATTATTCTCCTTTTGACTTCGGCACCAAATCCCTGTGCCCTTGTATTCATATACATCTCCATTAAATCCCTCCCCTCTGCCCTGAAGCCGTATTTCACACCATCATAGCGTGCAAGGTTAGATGATGCCTCTGAGGTCGCAAGGACATAATAGGTTGCAACCGCAAATCCGGTATGCGCTAGAGATACCTCAACAGGGATTGCACCGAGTGATTCAAGTTTTTTTATAGCCTCTTTTACTGATAACTCAACTTCTTTATCCATCCCTTCAATAAAATATTCATTTGGAATTCCGAGCCTCATACCCTTTATATCCTTGCCGAGGACTGCTGTAAAATCAGGTAGATGAACAGGCGCTGATGTGGAGTCAAGAGGGTCATGGCCTGAAATAACATTCATTAATATCGCAGAATCTCTTACATTTTTTGTAATCGGCCCTATCTGATCAAGTGATGAGGCAAAGGCAAGAAGGCCATATCTTGACACCCGGCCATAAGTTGGCTTTAACCCGACAACCCCGCATAGAGCCGCCGGCTGCCTGATTGAACCCCCTGTATCAGAACCCAGCGCGGCAATACATTCATCTGCAGCAGCAGCAGCAGCAGAACCGCCGCTTGAACCTCCTGGAATTCTTTCAAGACTCCATGGATTTTTTGTTGTATGGAAGCCTGAATTCTCTGTTGATGAGCCCATTGCAAACTCATCCATATTTGTCTTCCCGATAAGTATGTACCCATGCTCGACGAGTCGCGATGTGGCGGTACTTTCATACGGCGGCACAAAATTCTTTAGTATTTTCGATGCGCAGGTTGTGGGTATACCCTTTGTGCACATATTATCCTTGATAGCAAGCGGAATCCCGAGTATGGATATAGTTTTTTGTGTTTCTCCTTGATTAATCCTCTTCTGCGCCTCGTCAGCCATTTTCATGGCTCTATCTTTTGTTATGGTAACAAATGCCCTTACATTCTCCTCAACAGCATCTATCCTCTGATAGATTGAATTGACTATATCCTTAGCTGATATTTCTTTTTTATCGAGCAGTTCTCTTATTTCTGAAATCCCGAACCTGAATAATTCCAAGACATCCCCCTTTGACCCTTATGTGTAATATAATATATTCTGATTGTATTGAAGTCAAAGCACGAAAAGAGGCAGGTATCCTGCTTGACAAATTTTCAATAGATTTATCAAGTTAATCAGCTTAAGGTGGATTAAATAAATTTTTTGAACAATGTCTGCATTATTCAGGTTAAAATAACGGGAAGTTCCAATGAAGAAGAACGAGAAACCATTTGTAGAAATTTTTGCGGATGGTGCCTGCAGTGGCAACCCGGGTGTAGGTGGTTATGGTGCTATTTTGAGGTCCGGCACCAGTGAAAAGGAACTTTCTGGATGTGCCTCTATGACTACAAACAACCGCATGGAACTGACAGCGATTATTAAAGCGCTTGAAGCCCTGAAAAAACCTTGCAAGGTCAGGATAGTTACCGATTCAAATTATGTTGTTCAGGGTATGACGTCATGGGTTTTTAGATGGCTTAAAAATGGCTGGAAAACCAGTCAGAAACATAATGTTATAAACCAGGACCTCTGGGAGAGACTCCTTAATCTCTCAAATCTTCATGATATTAAATGGGAGTGGATAAAAGGGCATAATGACCACCCCGAGAATGAAAGATGCGATAAACTTGCAAGGCTTGCAATAAAGAGATGCAAGAAAAATAAGTAATCCCCCCATCCCCCCTTTGCCAAAGGGGGGATGGGGGGATTTAGAAAAGGGGGAAACGGGGGATTTGAGGTTTTTTCATAATGAAAAATGTTGATATCAGAAATCTGACATGTATGTTTTTGATAGCTATTCCAAGTTTAAAAGATCCGAATTTTGAACGCACTGTTATACTCATCTGTGACCACACGAAAGACGGGGCGTTTGGACTTGTTGTAAACCGCATCCTGCTTAATAGTTTTGTGCCCCTGCTTGGTGGGTTGGATATAAAGGAATGTGCAATAGACCTGCCGGTATTCTATGGAGGTCCTGTTAAGCCTGAACAGGGATACATCCTGTATTCACCCTCTCGGTGCGAGTCGATTCCGACGGGCAGTTACTATCCCTCAATAAAGATTAATGATAACCTTGCCCTGACTACTGCAAAGGAAATCCTGATTGATATCGCAGCGGGTAAGGGGCCGAAACAGTTTCTTTTTACTCTCGGGTTTGCAGGATGGGCTCCAGGACAGCTTGAGTACGAACTTATGACAGACAGCTGGCTGATTGCCCCTGTAAATAACAAAATTATCTTTGATATGCCGGTAAATAAACGCTGGAAGGCTGCAGCAGACTCAATCGGGGTTGATTTAACGAGGCTTGTTTATAAGCAGGGAAGGGTATAGATTAGTGTGACCCGCTCCATCGAGTTGACTCCTGTGATAATTTTTGTGTTAACCTTAGTCCTTATTTCAATATCAGCATATTTTTACTTAATACAAAGAAAGAGATGAAATTTTAGGTATGGATTTTCAGGAACTGTTAAAAATAATGGAGGCGCTCAGGAGTGAGAAAGGATGCCCCTGGGATAAGGAACAAACAAGGGAATCACTTAAACCATTCATTGTTGAAGAGGCATATGAGCTTATAGAGGCGATTGACGAGGGTGATCCTGAGAAAATAAAGGAGGAGCTTGGAGACCTCCTGTTTCAGATAGTCTTCCAGTGCCAGATAGCAAAAGAGAACAATGAGTTTAAGGTTTCTGATGTTATCGAAAAGATTAGTAAAAAGATGATTGCAAGGCACCCTCATGTCTTCGGAAAGGCAGACTACAAGACTGCAGATGAAGTACTTCTGCACTGGGAAGAACAGAAAAAGCTTGAGGGTAAAATGCGGGAATCTATACTTGAAGGAATCCCTAAAACATTGCCTTCCTTACTCAGGGCACACAGGCTTCAGAAGAGGGCGGCAGGAGTTGGTTTTGATTGGGAAAAGGTCGAGGATGTTTTAAAGAAGCTCGATGAAGAATTGAAGGAGTTTAAAGAGGCGCTTAAAACAAAAAGGCAGGACGAGATAGAAGATGAGCTTGGCGATATATTTTTTATGCTTGTGAATATTTCGAGGTTTATTGGTGTTAACCCTGAAGATGCCTTAAGGAAGACTATAAGTAAATTTATTCATAGATTCCGTTATATCGAGATGAATGCAGCAGAACAGGGCAAGAGGCTGTCAGATATGACGCTTCCTGAGATGGACAGATTATGGGATGAGGCAAAGGGAACGGGCAAATGAAGAATAAAAAATGTCACATCTTATTTGACAAAGTTTTATATTTCTTTTATTTTTAATATCTATAGTAAAGCCAAAGAAACTGGAAGAAGTAAAGAAACTAAAAGAAGTATATGAACAAAGAGAGTTTGAGACTTCCAGATTGGATAAGGGTAAAAAATTCTGAAAGTCTCCACAGTACAAAACAGGTATTAAGAAGATATGGACTCTCGACTGTATGCGAGGAGGCAAGATGTCCTAATATTGGCGAATGCTTTTCCAGGCCAACTGCTACTTTCATGATACTCGGTTCAAAATGCACAAGAAACTGTGGGTTCTGCTCAGTTGAATCTTCAATACCAGAGCCGCTTGATCCTGAGGAGCCCAAAAGGGTTGCAATGGCTGCAAAAGAAATGGGGCTTCGATATGTTGTCATTACTTCTGTAACACGTGATGACCTTCCTGATGGTGGCGCTGGACATTTTGCAAAAACTGTTTATGCTGTCAGAAGTTATTTGCCGGATGCAAAGGTTGAGGTGCTTACACCTGACTTCAAGGGTGATGTGAATGCCCTGAAGATGGTACTCAACTCGAGGCCTAATGTCTATAACCATAATGTTGAGACTGTTCCGAGGCTTTATCCGATTGTCAGGCCACAGGCAGACTACAGGCGTTCACTTAATATACTGGAATACGTTAAAAAGATGGCCCCACAAATGAATATAAAGTCGGGAATAATGCTTGGCCTCGGAGAGACGGTGGCAGAGGTTATAGATGTCTTGAGAGATATGCGAACTGCAGGCTGTGAACTTGTTACGATAGGCCAGTATCTGAGGCCTTCAAAGTTAAAACTGCCTGTTGTTGAATATATAAGGCCCGGGGTATTTGAAAGACTTCGTCTTAAAGCCCTAAACATGGGTTTTAAACATGTAGCTTCTGGACCACTTGTGAGGAGTTCAATGAATGCTGAGGAGATGTATAATAGCTAAGAGCATAGAGCTCATAGTAAAGAATATAAAGCCAAATATAGAGAGCAGGTAAACCATGTTTGAGTTTAACAGGATAAAAAGGCTTCCACCGTATATTTTCAGTATTGTGAATGCCCTTAAGATAGAGGCAAGACACCGCGGAGAAGATATTATTGACCTCGGTATGGGAAACCCTGATGGCGCAACACCAAGGCACATTGTAGACAAATTATCTGAGGCTGCAAAAAACCCTAAAAACCACAGATATTCAGCATCAAAAGGGATAACCCAGTTGAGGAATGCGATATGTGAATGGTATGCGAGGCGTTATGATGTTATCCTTGATCCTGAATTAGAGGCTGTTGTGACAATAGGCTCCAAAGAAGGCCTTTCTCATCTTGTGCTTGCAACCATAGGTCCTGGTGATGTAGTAATGACACCTGCCCCTGCTTATCCCATACATCCATACAGTGTAATAATAGCAGGTGGAGAGGTGAGGAGTATCCCGATAGGTCCGGGTATTGACTTCTTCGAGGAGATGGAAAAGGCATATAAATCGTCATGGCCGAGACCAAAGATGTTAATTATAAACTTCCCTCATAACCCTACAACACAGGTTGTGGAGGGACTCGATTTTTTTAGAAAGGTTGTAGATTTTGCAAAAGAAAATAATATTATTATTCTGCACGACCTGGCCTATGCAGACCTTGTTTTTGATGGATATAAGGCGCCGAGTTTTCTTCAGGTCCCAGGTGCAATGGATGTAGGTGTTGAGTTTTTCTCGATGACAAAGAGTTATTCAATGGCAGGGTGGAGGGTCGGTTTCTGCGTGGGAAATCAGGAGATTGTTGGAGCGCTGACAAAGATAAAGAGTTATCTTGACTATGGCATGTTTCAGCCGATACAGATCGCAAGCATTGTAGCTTTACGAGGCCCTCAGAATTGTGTTGAAGAAATAAGGAAGATATATGAGTCGAGGCGCAATGCACTTATAAAGGGACTTCACAAGGCTGGGTGGCATATAGAACCACCGAAGGCAACAATGTTTGCGTGGGCAGAGATACCAGAGCCGTTCAGGAAAATGGGTTCTCTTGAATTTACCAAACTGCTTATAAAAGAGGGAGGCGTTGCAGTATCCCCTGGTATCGGATTTGGCGAGGGCGGAGATAACTATGTTAGGTTTGCCCTCGTAGAAAATGAACAAAGAATTAGACAGGCAACAAAAGGCATAAAAAAGGTGCTGAACAGATGATAAACGTCGGTATAATAGGTTTTGGCACCGTAGGCAGTGGTACTGTAAGGATCCTTCTTGGAAATAAGGATGTCCTGAAAGAAAGGCTGGGGTTTGAGATAAACCTCAGGAAAATTGCGGTCCGTGATATTATGCGGGTTAGGGATGTAAAAGTTCCTGAAGGTGTTCTGACCACGGATATAGATGCAGTTCTGAATGATCCTCATATTGATATAGTAGTAGAAGTCATAGGAGGAATCAGACCTGCAAAAGACTTTATATTAAAGGCGATCAGTAATGGTAAACACGTGGTTACAGCTAATAAGGCCCTCCTTGCTACTGACGGTAACGAAATATTCACTGCTGCCCAGGACGCTGGAATTGAGATAGGTTTTGAGGCATCTGTGGCAGGGGGCATTCCCATTATAAAAGTAATAAGGGAAGGCCTTGTTGCAAACAGGATAAAGGCTGTATACGGGATAATAAACGGCACGTCAAACTATATACTTACAAAGATGACAGATGAGAATGTTGAATTTTCAGTTGCATTAAAAGAGGCACAGAAATTTGGCTATGCTGAAGCTGATCCAACTCTGGACATTGAAGGAATAGATTCTGCTCATAAACTCGCAATACTTGCTTATCTTTCGTATGGCATACCAATCCCTTATAAAAATATCTATACAGAAGGTATTTCTAAAATATCTTCACAAGATATAGATTTTGCATCCGAGCTGGGCTATAAGGTAAAACTTCTTGCTATTGCAAAGGCAACCCCCCCGTCCCCCCCTTACCAAGGGGGGGAGAATGGGGGGGTTGAGGTGGAGCTCAGGGTTCATCCAACAATGATTCCAAAGGACTATCTCATATCCAAAGTGGATGGCCCTTTCAATGCAGTATATGTTGAGGGAGATGCTACAGGTTCTACCTTATATTATGGCAGAGGCGCTGGAGCTATGCCTACCGGCAGTGCTGTGGTCAGCGACATTGTAGATATAGCAAGGGATATTAAAAAGAATGCAACAGGAAGGATACCTGTAATGGTAAAGACTATCAGGGATGTCAGGATAAAAAATATTGATGATGTGATATCTATGTACTATTTCAGGTTTTCTGCACTTGACAAACCAGGTGTCCTTTCAAAGATTTCCGGGATACTCGGCAATTATAATATCAGTATTGCCTCAGTGATACAGAAAGGCAGAAGGATTGGCGAGGCTGTTCCACTCGTTGTCCTCACCCATGAGGCAAAAGAGAAGGATGTGAGGCATGCAATTGAAGAAATAGACCATTTACCTGTTGTAATGGATAAAACTGTGTTTATAAGGGTTGAGGGGAAAGAAGAAGGTTAATAACGGTCTCATAATTGAATAGACATTTACCTTAAAATCTCCCCTCGCCCCTCTTTGCCAAAGAGGGGAAATCCTCCCTTTAGCAAAGGGAGGTAAGGAGGGATTTTCTTATATTGTGTAATTCTTATTATGAGACCCTTAATAACGGATTATTTTGATGGGAGGATTAATGGAATTTACAGAAGACCAGCTCCAGCGGTATAGCAGACATATTATCCTGCCCGAGGTTGGAGAGAAGGGACAGATAAAGCTTTTAAAGGCAAAGGTATTTATTGTAGGCGCTGGAGGTCTTGGTTCCCCTGTTGGTTATTACCTAACAGCAGCAGGTGTCGGGACAATTGCAATAGTTGACAATGACAATGTTGAGCTGAGTAATCTTCAGCGTCAGATAGCGCATAGTACAAAGACCATTGGAGAACCAAAGGTAGAATCTGCAAAGAATACATTTGAATCCTTGAATCCTGATGTTCATGTTATTCCTATAAAACAGAGGTTAACTAAACACAATATCCTCGACTTGATACGTGATTATGATATTGTTGTTGATTGCAGTGATAACTATGCTACAAGGTTTCTGGTCAATGATGCCTGTGTTATGTCAAAGAAACCACTTGTAACTGGTGCGATTTTCAAATTTGAAGGACAGTTAACAGTTGTTATACCTGGCGATGGCCCATGTTACAGGTGTCTGTTTGAAGAACCCCCTCCTCATGGTGTTCTTCCATCTCCTCAAGGTGCTGGACTCCTTGGCTTTCTTCCAGGCGTAATAGGTACTTTACAAGCAGCAGAGGTATTAAAACTTATTATTGGTACAGGAGAGATACTAAAAGGAGAGCTTTTGATATATAATGCACTTAAGCCGTCCTTCAGAAAGGTAAAAATACCCAAAAACCCTGACTGCCCTATCTGCAGTGACCATCCGACAATAACCGAGTTGGTTGATTATAGCTAAAGATAAAGTGCCAATCTATGGATACTTTATGCAATCTGAAACATTAGTCGTCCCCCGACATTTAGTTTCTGAAATGATTTTACACTGTAAAGAAATCTATCCGAATGAGGCTTGTGGTATTCTTGCAGGCAAAAATAGGACTGTACAAAAAGTTTATAAGATGACAAATATCGAAAACTCCAGCGTCAGTTATATGATGGAGCCCAGGGAACAGTTTACTGTCATGAAGGAAATGAGAGAGCAAGGGCTTGAGATGTCGGCGATTTATCATTCTCATCCGCAATCGGATGTCCATCCATCTCCAAAAGACATAAATCTTGCATTTTATCCGGATTCATTGTATGTAATAGTAAGCCTTATCAATGAAGAGCAGCCTGCAATAAAGGCATTTGAAATAAAAAACGGACTAATCAGAGAAGTAGAAATACTTATAATTTAGTCAAAAAAACCCAAATATCTATCTCCTCTTTAAATTATCATGCATTTTGAGGTAAAATGATTAATATTTTCATTGTCTCTATAGTCGTAGACTGATGCGAACAGACAGGAGGTGTTGGAATGGGATATGTTAAAGATCTTAAGTGCAGGGAGTGCGGCAGAGAATATCCTGTAGCTCCTGTCTATGTCTGTGAGTTCTGTTTTGGCCCGCTTGAAGTAGTGTATGACTATAAAAGTATAAAAAAAGTACTGACAAGAAAGGTAATAGAAAGGCGTGAAAAGAACTTATGGAGATACAAGGAGCTGCTTCCTATAGACGGTGAGCCCCTGGTAGGTTTAAATTCAGGATATACCCCTCTTTTAAAGGCCGATAACCTTGCAAAAGAATTTGGTGTAAAAGAGCTTTATATAAAAGATGATACCGTTACCCATCCTACCCTTTCATTTAAGGACAGGGTTGTAGCAATTGCCCTAACTAAGGCGAGGGAATTTGGTTTTGATACAGTTGCATGTGCCTCGACAGGAAACCTGGCACATTCTGTTTCAGCACAAGGCGCTAAGGCCGGATTCAAAAGATTTATATTTATCCCTGCAACACTCGAGGCGAGCAAGATAGTTGCCTCCCTCATATATGAGCCTAACCTTATTGCAGTAAACGGTAATTATGACGATGTGAACAGACTGTGCAGTGAGATAGCAAACAAATACAGATGGGCATTTGTGAATATAAATATAAGGCCATTCTATGCTGAGGGTTCAAAGACACATGGATTTGAGATTATAGAGCAGCTTGGGTGGAAGGCTCCGGACAATGTTATTATCCCGTGTGCAAGCGGCTCACTCCTGACGAAGATATGGAAGAGCTTCAAAGAGTTTAAGGAGATAGGGATAATAAAGGAGCTTAGTACAAAGGTATTTGCCTCTCAGGCAACAGGATGTTCTCCTATATCTACAGCAATAAAACAGGGTACAGACGTTATCAGACCGGTTAAGCCTGATACAATTGCTAAATCTCTTGCGATAGGTAATCCAGCCGATGGCTATTACGCAACTCAGGTTGTAAATGAGACGGGAGGTTGGGGTGAAGATGTATCCGACCAGGAGATTATCGACGGTATAAAATTACTTGCAAGGGCAGAGGGTATCTTTGCAGAGACGGCAGGTGGGGTTACTGTTGCGGTAACAAAAAAACTTATTGAGTCGGGTAAAATTGGCAGGGATGAAACAACAGTAATTTGCGTGACAGGGAATGGATTAAAGACTCAGGAGGCATTGAATGGCCAGACCATTTCACCATATTACATAAAACCAAATATTGGATCTTTTGAAGAGGTATTACAGAAAATAAGGAGAGGAGGTAAATAGATGGCAGTAAAAGTCAGGATACCAACCCCGCTTCAAAAGCTTACAGACGGGAAAGATGAAGTAGAAGGAGAGCCAGGCACGGTTATAAGTCTTATCAATAATCTTGATAAGAGATTCCCTGGGATAGGAGAAAGAATATCTGAAGGAGGAAAGATAAGAAGGTTTATAAATATTTACCTGAACGACGAGGATATAAGATTTCTTCAGAATGAAGGAACAGAGGTAAAAGATGATGACGAGGTCTCAATTGTCCCTGCAATCGCAGGGGGATAATGTAAGGAGGGTACGATGAAGCAAAGGGTAAAGCTGACCTTTCCCCAGCATCTTATCAAAAAGCCTGTTATTTTTACGATGGCTAAAAAATATGATGTTATGCCCAATATAAGGAGGGCGAGGGTTACAGAGACAGTGGGTGAGATGGTTCTTGAACTTGAGGGCACAGAAGAGAACCTCAAGAAAGGCATACAGTCCCTCAAGGATCAAGGAGTTGATGTAGAACTTGTTGAAGGAGATATCGTAGAATAGTTAGTATGGAGATAGAATGGAAATAGGAGAGTGTAAAAGTTCAAAAATTTTATGGAGAGGTATCATTGAAGAATATCGAGATTTTCTTCCTGTAACTGACAATACACCAATTATAACCCTTAAAGAGGGGAATACGCCGCTTATCAAGGTTCAGAACATTAAGGAAAAGCTCGGCCTTGATCTTGAACTTTATTTCAAATTTGACGGTGCGAATCCAACAGGGTCTTTTAAGGATAGAGGTATGACCCTTGCAATCTCGAAAGCCCTGGAGAGCGGAGCAAAGGCAGTAATCTGTGCATCAACAGGAAATACTTCGGCATCTGCAGCAGCTTATGCTGCAAAGGCTAATATCAGGGCTATAGTTCTGATACCAGAAGGGAAGATTGCCCTTGGAAAACTTGTGCAGGCACTTGTACACGGTGCATATGTCCTTCAGGTAAAGGGTAATTTTGATGAGGCATTGAGTATAGTAAAAGCCATTGTGGAAAAATATCCCATAACACTGGTAAATTCTATAAACCCGTTCAGGATTGAAGGCCAGAAATCTGCTGCATTCGAGGTCTGTGACCAGCTCGGCTTTGCACCTGACTACCATGCGCTTCCTGTGGGGAATGCAGGGAATATTACTGCGTACTGGAAAGGTTACAAGGAATATAATAATGCGAAGAGGATTTCTTCTTTGCCTGTAATGCTTGGGTTTCAGGCAGCAGGGGCGGCGCCGATTGTACTCGGCAGACCTGTAAAAAATCCTGAGACGGTTGCTACAGCAATCAGGATAGGGAATCCAGCAAGTTGGGAAAGTGCGGTTGCAGCGCGGGATGAATCAGGCGGGAAAATCAATGCGGTAACCGATAAGGAGATATTGAATGCTTACAAACTTATTGCGTCTACAGAAGGGATTTTTTGCGAGCCTGCCTCAGCAGCATCTTTTGCTGGCGTGGTAAAATTATATAAAGAGAATTACTTTAGACATGGCGTCAGTGTCGTATGTACACTTACAGGTAGTGGTCTTAAGGACCCCGATACTGTCTTCAGTGTGGCTGAGAAACCTTTAAAGGTTAAGGCTGACATAAAGGCTGTTGAAAAGGCCTTAGAGGGAATTATATGAAGTATGTTGTCATCATTGGTGACGGGATGGCTGACAGGCCAGTAAAAGGACTCGGCAGTAAAACGCCATTACAGAAGGCATTTAAACCCAATATGGATAGACTTGTACTTGAGGGAATAATAGGAAAGGTCAGGACTATACCGGCAGGGTTTCATCCAGGCTCAGACATTGCTAATCTGAACATCCTCGGCTATAACCCCATGGAGTTTTATTCAGGCAGAGCACCGCTTGAAGCAGCCAGTATAGGAATCAAATTAGAAAGAGATGATGTGGCATACAGGTGTAACCTGGTTACCCTCAAATTTAACAAAGACAAGACAAAGGCTGTTATGGAAGATTACAGCGGTGGTCATATAACAACAGAAGATGCAAGGGAGCTTATTAATGACATTAACAGGGGAATAGGTACAGAACAGATCAGTTTCTATGCAGGAGTGAGCTACAGGCATATTATGGTATGGTCTTCCGGTGCATTGAATAATGAATGCATTCCACCTCATGATATTACGGGTAAGGATATAACCGACTATCTTCCTGTTGGAGATGGAGAAGATGTGTTGAGGGGTTTAATGCTCAAATCAACTGACATCCTTATAAGCCATCCTGTTAACAGGGAGAGGATAAAAAGAGGTGATAAACCTGCTAATAGTATATGGCTCTGGGGACAGGGCAAGAAGCTGAGTCTTCCAACCTTCAGACAGAAATATTCGCTTGATGGTGCACTTGTTTCTGCTGTTGACCTTATGAAAGGGATTGGCATATATGCTGGATTTGAGATACTTGGAGTCCCGGGTATTACCGGGTATTTAGATACTAACTATGTCGGAAAGGCAGAGGCAGCTTTGAAGGCTCTCGAGAAGGTTGACCTTGCTTATATTCATGTCGAGGCGCCCGATGAGGCAGGCCATTCAGGTAATTATAATGATAAGGTAAAGGCTATAGAAGATTTTGATGCACTTGTGGTAGGTACAGTCCTTAGAGGTATAGAATCCTTTGATGAATACAGGATACTTCTTCTGCCTGACCATGCAACACCGATAGAGGTCAGAACCCACACAGATGAACCTGTGCCTTTTGTAATATACGATAGCCGCATTAAGAGGAAAAATGAAGGTGTTGCATTTGATGAATCGATTACTGGAAGAAAAGATATATTAGTTTTTGAGGAAGGGTATAAGCTAATGGAGTATTTCATTAAAGGGCACTGATGCCCTGGAAAATCTTCCTTCCCCGCCCGCAATGAATAAATAACGTTCTCGGCTAAAAAAAGTCCCGCCGATGGCGGGATTTGGATGCTAATCTTTTAGACTGTGTTATCGGACGTGTGCCAAACGTTTTGGTTTTTCAAGCCGCCGACGCATTTCTTCTGTAGAAATTCCACCTTCAGATTTCTGTCTCGACCTTGACCGTTCGATTAAAGCAATAAACTTCGGATTGTTGCTTAAGGACACGGTTTCCACATCTGCATTGGTTATCCTTACCAAGGCCGCCACTGGTTTGCCTCCTTTCATAATAATAAACGGTTCCTTTTTAACCTTTTTTGCGTAATTTGACAGAGGCAGTGTAGCCTTAGCAAATTCAACGGTTTTCATAATTTTATCACCTCTTTCCCAATTCTAACATTATTTCTCTCTTTGATTCCAATGGCTCGGATATAAACAACATGTTCCGGATCATCTTCGATATCATAATAAACGCGGAGATTGCCGATTCGCAACTCCCACGGAGCGATTGGATTAGGACGCATAGGTTTACGATTCCTTGTTTCAACAGCAGGCTGATATTGCAGTTGTCCTTCAACTGTGTCAAGAACAGTCACCTGCTGGCGCGTTGTAAGGATGCGAAAATGATCTTCGGTGTCTGGGGAATATTCAATTCGATATTTCAATCAAAATATCCTTTCAAATCGGCGGCAGATGTTTGGCACATGTACGATAACGTGTTCCGTTGCAAAAGAAGCCCTAAAGGTTTGGACGTTAGTCTTTTGCAATGTGTTAGCCGTCCGTTGCAGACACAGAAAAGTCTTTTATCATTTCCGTATAATTTCAACTACCTTTTCAATAATCTCATTGAGCTTGATGACTGTAAGATTGCCAACTTTATAGAGAATAATATGACTATCTGCCGTAAATATACGGTTAGGTCTTATGTTACTTGGCTGTTTTAGACTTCCAGTTTCAAAGTCTTTATCATTAAGTGAGATTGCATAAGTGTCTTCAATAGATTGACTGGTTATCTGGCAAAGAATCAGATCATCACCCTCTAATTTTGAAATGACTAAGGCAGGACGTCTTTTGGCTTGGGTTAAGTCAGAAAAAGGGAAAGGAACAACAACGACATTGCCTTTTACAAACTTTGCCACGCCTCATCTTCCTCTGGTCTTAGCCAATCTTTCTTGAGAGAAGACTCGCTTGCGATGGCAATGTCAAGTCTTTCCTTTATTATCTTTGTCTTTAGAAAGTGGACGAAGTCCAACACTTCATCAAGAAAAGGCTCTGGAACTTGCTCAATCTCGTTTATAAGTAATTCCTTTTTACTCATCGACGCCTCCCTTTCTAATCGGTTATAGCAATTATAACAAATTAAAAGCTGATAAAGTAAAAGGACTTCTCATGTCTTTTTTGGCTTGTTGTTAGCCGCCAGTTGCAGGCATCTTTAAATAGGAGAACACATTTTTTATTTTCTTGTGTTATTTAGGTTTGACGTCTTTTGTATTACAAATGTCAATAAACAAGTCTGACCCCCTTTGGTCTCACAAGTTTCGAGTAATATGCGGTCTTTACCTGATAATAGTAGCTTTACATTCTTATAATTATCCTTGACGACAACATTATAATGTGATGAAAAACCACTACTGAATTTAATATTAGATTCAGATTGTCCTCTTTGAATGACAAAATGCTGCCCTTTTTTTAATCCAATAAACTCAGCTTGATTTTGAGTAAGAATAATGTTCCATTTCTTAGCTGATCTAAAAGATTTTTTTTGAATGCCTTCAATTTTTATCTCTTCCATATTTCCTACTCTTACTACTTTTTTCTGAGGAGGAAGTGCTGCGCCTCGTTCTATGAGTAATTGTTTTATAGCTTCAAATGCCTCTTCGGAATATTGTTCTTTATTATTTCCCTCCCATATTTTAAGCAATTCTTCGGTGCTTTTAGATTCCATATTTGAATGAATCTGTTGAATTAATTTTAAATTCATTTTATCTAACTCCTTCCTGCCCGCACTGAGCAGATAACGTTCCCGTTGCAAAAGAAGCCCGAAGGGTTTGTCCGTTAGTCTTTTGCAGCGTGTTATTTGAATGCGGCGGCGAAGTCCCTTTTCTATTTTTTAGAACCTGCCCAAATCCCAATGCCCCGCTGCTGTGCGTCGCTCTCCAGTGCCTGAAGGCGCTCCACGTACACTTTCGATTTCTCGCCAGTCGGCAATTTTACAATCACGCCCTTTGTCCGTGCCAATCCCATGCTGACCAGAATCTCCGCAAGCCCCTTCCCATCAATCTCGATGAATCCATAGTATCGCAGCACCCTGCTTCGCCTTGTGCAGTAGCCCAACGCGTCCACACGACAAAAGGTTTTTGCAAAATATCGCGTACGGCCTCCTTCGCTTTTACTCCAGCCTTCATGGTCTCGTCCAATGTTACTCCAAAGTGCTCGCTCTGCTCACGTGTGCGCTCCGCATAGCGCAAATTGGTCTCAGGCGCATCGACAAAATATAGCCGGAAAATATACTCGTCAGTGCCGCACTTGACACCAAAACTGTCTCCGTCGTTGTATTTCTGCGCCACATACTGGCAATCGGTCAGCTTTACCCATTCCTTTTTATCTGCCGCTTCAGCCTCGCAATAAGCGAAGATTAGCAACATCCATATTACTTGCGTTACTACTGTCCGTATCGGTCTCATTGTCGGTGCCTCCTAACTTATTTTCCTCGCCGCCATTTCATATAACGGGCGAAATGGAGCGAAGCGACATTTTGCGTATCTCGTTCACAATTGCACTCAGGTACAACTTTTGTCCGAAAAATAGAATGAAAGTTGCACCACGGTGCGGTTATTTCACTTCTGGCCGCAGAGCGGCTTCTCCTTCCTCTTCATTTCTTTTGCCTCTATCACCTCCTTCAATATCCAGGTTATCCAAAGGGCTTCTTATTCTGCCTATGCTCATAGTACTCACATGGGTGTAGATTTCAGTCGTCTTGCTGCTCGCATGTCCAAGTAATTCCTGAATATACCGAAGATCGGTTCCACATCCCTCCGTAGTAGAACTTGAGAGCATTTATCGCCTGGTTGAGTGTAGCAGTCGCGGATTCCTTCTCTTCGGCGAGATATACGAGGTAATCCTTTATGTCGCTTTCCCGAACATCGGCAGTCTCCTTCTTAATGAAACTTAGAAAGTCCCTATTGTAATAAATATATCCTTTGACTGTTTTGTAGCTGTATTTCCTTGAGACAAGTTCTCTACGTAGGTCCTCAAAATTGTGTTCTATAACGATTGTGGAATTATTTTTATCGGAAAATCCCCCCTCGCCCCCCTTTTCCAAAGTGGGGAAGTGAGAAGGTTTTGCTAAAGTGGGGTTTTGTCTGATAGAAGAATTTGAAAGCTCAGCTTGCAGGGCAGGGTCTACCCTCGCACTTATAGAAAGTGCGGGGTCTATCTGGATCTCTTCATCCTTAAAGGCTTCAAGAATCTTCTCCAGAGTTCCATTATCATCCGGAAAGCTCCAGTATTTTTCTTCCGGATGCCATCTGCGGCCTGCAACGGCACGGATTTTCTCGACAAATGCCGGATTGAATGGAAATAAAACTGTTATTTTATCCTGCAATGCTGCCTTATTTATGGTTATTACCCCATTTGCAATATCCCCCTGAGGAAAGGATTTATGAGTAATTATTCCTTTTTTGTAGAGATACAGATACATAAAATAGTAATTCTGAATGCTATCAATCTAAAGCTAATGATGTCTGACAATGGTGCGGGGTTTACAGTTTTATAGCTGTATTTTCTGGAGAGGAGTTCTCGGCGGAGGTCTTCAAAAGCTAACTCCCCTTGCCCCTCCTCTACGAGTCGTAGACCATCAAGGGAGGGGAGATATAAGTTAGATAAGGGTTTGAATGGTCTAATTATTGATTAAAACCCTTGCGGTGTCAAGGGATTTTCTCGACCGGGAAGAAAGGGTTTGAGTTTGGTATTTTTACATGTTATATTACAAAATATTAGAGGAGGTCTTAAGTTAATGCTGATTGTGCAAAAATATGGCGGTACATCTGTTGGGAACATAGAGAGGATAAGGGCAGTTGCAGAACGAGTTGCTGAAACAAAGAGGCAGGGTAATGATGTTGTTGTTATTGTCTCTGCAATGTCGGGAGAGACAGATAAGCTTATTGGGCTTGCAAATCAGATATCTTCGAATGCCGTTGAGCGTGAAATGGATCTACTGCTTTCATCCGGGGAACGGATAAGCGCTGCGCTTACAGCAATTGCAATAAATGAACTCGGCTTTAAATCAATGTCTTTTACAGGCAGACAGGTGGGGATTATCACAGATGACGTCCATACAAAGGCAAAGATCGAAATGATAACCGGAGAACGGGTAAGGAAGGCATTAGATAAAGGGATAATACCTGTTATTGCGGGATTTCAGGGCATAACAGAGACATCTGATGTTACAACCCTCGGAAGGGGCGGGTCTGACCTCACAGCAGTCGCTGTTGCAATAGCACTTGAGGCAGACCTCTGCGAGATTTATACGGATGTTGACGGCGTTTATACCACGGACCCCGGTATAGTGCCTGACGCAAGACAACTCGATAAGATTTCGTATGATGAGATGCTTGAGCTTGCAAGCCTTGGTGCAAAAGTGTTCCAGACGAGGTCGGTTGAATTTGCAAAGAAATATGGGGTTCCGGTTGTGGTCAGGTCGAGTTTCAATAATAATCCTGGTACACTTGTTGTTAAGGAGGACAGAGAGATGGAAAAGGTTATAGTGTCAGGTGTTGCCTATGACAAAAATCAGGCGAAAATAACTGCAATAGCAGTTCATGACAGACCAGGTATTGCAGCAAAACTTTTTAATGCGATTGCAGGTGCAAATATCGTTGTTGATATGATTGTGCAGAATATAAGCAGTGACGGAAAATCAACGGATATATCCTTTACAGTCCCTGAGACGGATAGCAAGAAGGCACTTAAAATCACTAAGGAGATTGTTGCTGAGCTCGGAGCAAAAGATGTTGTCCTCAGGGAGGATATAGCAAAGGTCTCCATTATAGGTGTTGGCATGAGGACCCACTCAGGTGTCGCAGCAAAGATGTTTGAGACACTCGCGAAACATGGTATAAACATTATGATGATTAGCACATCAGAAATAAAAGTTTCCTGCATTATAGATACAAAATATACTGAACTTGCGGTCAGGGTACTGCACGATGCATTTGAGCTTGGAGAAGGCAAATAATCATGCGCCAGATAGAAATTTATGATACGACATTGAGGGACGGGGCCCAGACAGAAGATATCTCGTTTTCTGTCGAGGATAAACTTCGGATTACAGAGAAGCTTGATGAACTCGGGGTGCATTATATAGAAGGCGGCTGGCCTGGCTCTAACCCGAGGGATATGGAATACTTTAAGAAGGTAAGAAAACTCGGACTTGAAAACTCAAAGATAGTTGCATTCGGGAGTACACACAGTACTAAACACAAAGCAGATGATGATGCTAATATAAAAGCACTTCTCGATTCAAGGTCAAGGATTATTACTATTTTTGGAAAGACCTGGGATTTCCATGTGAAAGAGGCGCTGAAGATATCATACGATGAGAACATTGATATTATTCATAATTCAGTTGCCTATCTTAAAAAAAATGCCGGGAAGGTTTTTTTTGATGCAGAACATTTCTTTGATGGTTATAAGCATAATCCTCAATTTGCTCTGAAATGTCTTCTTGCAGCGCAGGATGCCGGTGCAGACTGCCTTATACTCTGTGATACAAACGGAGGAACACTTCCTGCCGATGTTAAAAATATTATAAATGACATAGTGAAAGATGTGCATACACCTCTCGGCATCCATGCACATAATGATTCAGAGTGTGCTGTTGCAAATTCTATAATCGCGGTTGAGGGCGGTGCATCACATGTGCAGGGTACGATCAACGGACTTGGTGAAAGATGCGGTAATGCAAACCTGTGCTCGGTAATTCCCAATCTCCAGGTTAAACGCGAAATGAGTTGCATCACTGCTGAACAGCTAAGGAGGCTGAGGGATGTATCAAGGTTTGTGAACGAGATAGCCAATCTAAGACATTTCAAGAGACAGCCTTTTGTCGGAGACAGCGCCTTTGCACATAAAGCCGGTATCCATGTGAGCGCAGTAAGGAAAAGACCTGAAACATATGAACATATTAGGCCCGATCTTGTCGGTAATTCCCGGAGGGTCTTGATATCAGACCTTGCAGGCAGGAGCAGCATATTAAGAAAGGCGGAGGAATTCGGAATCCACCTTGACCCTGATTCTCCACAGTTACAGGATATTGTCAGTACCTTGAAGAATCTTGAGAATGAGGGTTTTCAGTTTGAGGCAGCAGAGGCATCATTCGAACTCCTGATGAGGAAGGCCCTCGGCCTCCATAAGAGATTCTTTGACCTTATAGGTTTCAGGATTATAGTTGAGAAGAGAAGAGAGGGAGAGGACCCTATCAGCGAGGCAACAATAATGGTAAAGGTTGGCGGTCGCGTTGAACACACCGCAGCAACAGGAAACGGCCCTGTTAACGCAATTGATAATGCCCTGCGAAAGGCACTCGATAAGTTCTATCCTGAACTTAAAGAAGTGAGTCTCCATGACTATAAGGTTCGTGTCCTTACAGCAGGGAAGGGCACTTCTGCCAGGGTGAGGGTACTTATTGAGTCAGGTGACGAAGAGAAAAGATGGGGCACTGTCGGGGTCTCAGAGAATATTATTGAGGCGTCCTATCAGGCGCTTGTTGATAGCATAGAGTATAAATTACTTAAAGAGGAGGGTTAGTAAGGCCATATTCATTCAGAGGCAGATTTAAGTGCATTTTGATAAAACTTATTTATATATTCCTTTACCATCCTGCGGGCACTGAACACAGGGGCAGTACTCTTCATTGCCTCTTTCATAACCTTAACCCAATCGTGGGGAATGCCGTCATCTCCCAACCTGTAGTATAGCGGGATCACTTCCTTCTCAAGGATGTTATAAATTGCCTCTGAATCCTTAACATCATTACCTGTGTCTCCACCAAAGGCCCAGCCGTTTTTACCATTAAACCCTTCTATCCACCAGCCGTCGAGAATGCTCAGGTGAGGGACACCGTTCAGTGAGGCTTTCATTCCGCTTGTACCGCATGCTTCTGAGGGTGGTATTGGATTATTGAGCCAGAGGTCAACTCCGTGAACCATGTATTGTGCCAGTTGTTCATCATAGTTTTCGACAAAAGCAATTCTTCCGCCCAGAGAAGGGTCTTGGGCAAGATTAAATATTCGCTGTAGTATTCTTTTACCGTCATCATCTACCGGATGAGCCTTCCCAGCGAATATTATCTGTACAGGGCGCCACCGAGTGTTCAGGAGTTTTTTGAGGCGATCGAGGTCGTGAAATATTAGGTCTGCCCTTTTATAGGCAGCAAAGCGTCGGGCGAAGCCGATAGTAAGCGTCAGTGGGTCAAGCAATGTACCACCGGTAATAATGTTGATCGGATTAACACGATTTTCTATCCAGCGCCTACGTGCCTGTTCTCGAATAAAGTTGATCAGTTTAATCTTCAACCAATAATGAAGCTGCCATAATTCCTGGTCTGGTATATCATTAACTCGTTCCCAGATAACTTGTTTGTCGTGATCTTCAAGCCAATTGGGTCCCAGGTACTTATTAAAGAGGAGTTCCATTTTCGGTTCTATCCAGGTAGGGATATGAATTCCGTTAGTGATTGAATCAATAGGCACATCCTCTTCTTTCTTGTCAGGCCAGAGTGCCTGCCACATGTGTCGTGCAACCTCGCCGTGCTTCCTGCTTACACCATTATGATAGTTTGACATCCTGAGTGAAAATGCAGTCATATTAAATCCTGCTGCAGGTTCTTTCGGGTTTATGCCAAGATGTAGAAAATCTTCACGGTTGAGACCAATGAGCTGGCAGTAATTACCGAAATATTTCTCAATGAGATTAAAAGGGAAAACATCATGCCCGGCAGGGAGAGGAGTATGAGTAGTAAAAATTGAGGTATTACGCACCTGTTCTGCCGCTTTTTCAAAACTCATCCCTTCTTCTATCTTTTCCCTGATCCGTTCCAATAGAGCAAATGCACAATGTCCTTCATTCAAGTGCAATACGGAATGCTTGATGCCAATGGTATTTAAAACCTCACTGCCGCCGATGCCAAGAACTATCTCCTGACGCAGACGCTGCTCAATGTCTCCGATATAAAGATGGTAAGCTATTGACCTGTTCCATGGGTCGTTCATCTCAATATCCGTATCAACTAAGTACAGGGATATACGGCCTACAGCTATCTTCCATACAGCTACATAGATTGGAGGATCAATAAAAGGGACCTTGACAACAAGCTGTTCACCTTTTTCATTGAGCACTCTTACAATCGGGGCAGCATCCCTGTCGAGGATTTCATCCGGATTTTCCTGCCAGCCGTCCATGCGAATTTTCTGATGCAAATAACCTTCTGGATACATAAAACCTACTGCCACCATAGGCACACCCAGGTCGCTGCACTCCTTGATATAATCACCGGCTAAAAAACCCAATCCACCCGCATAAAAAGGTAGGGAATGATGCAGTCCATACTCTGCGGAAAAATAGGCAATCGGTAAACATTCAGGATCAGTAATATTTTCCGAGAACCAGCATACCCTTGACTCAATATCCTCGCGAAACCTTGCATACACAACATCATGCTGATGTAAATACTCAGGGTCACTCGCGGCTGATTTTAAAATTTCTACAGGAAGCTCTCCTAACATCTTTACAGGATTATGGCCGCTTTCCTTCCACGTAGCTCGATTCAATATTTTAAAGAGCATCCTTGCTGCCGGATGCCAGCTCCACCAGAGGTTATATGCCAGCTCCGCAATGCCTGATATCCTGTCAGGGATACTTGGGAATTTGTCTCTAAATTTGTTCATGAAGTCCTGTGATTGTAAATCTATTTTCTCTCAAAAATTGCATATTTTTCATCCTTCTCTAATAAATTAAAACCTAATTTTTTTAAAACTTCAACGTCCTTGGTCTTTGTAATGGCAATGGCATGTTTGCTATTTTTCATAAAAGTTATTAATTCATCCTTATCCCTTACATTTATTATCTTATGTTCTGAATAAAATACAATACTTGGATTGTTTATCCTGTAAGTAATTATCTTCTCATCATCGTGAAGCCTTTCCTTTGCATACAGACTGTATTTATAAAGTGTACCTTGAAGATACTGGTTTGCGATAGGTAATCCTTTTGCTATAAATAAAAAAAGAAAGGCAACCACAAGGACAGATATAAAGCCATAAAGTTCTTTTTTAGCAAAAATAGAATAAAAACTCAGGATGGCTATCACCGTCATTATTGCAGTTATTAAAAGCGTCCAGTCAGTATCAGGAATCCCAATTTTAGAAAGATACCTTTTTGAAATCAAAAAGATAATACCTATCAGTACCGATATAATTGCCATAAATAGATTTGAGTATTGCCGCCATTTCTTATTTTGCGCTGTCATGCCAGAGGCAATAAGTATAGATGCAGCGGGTATTGCAGGAAGGAGATAGTTAGGAAGCTTTGTTGTCGAAAGTGAGAAGAATATAAATATAGAGGCAAGCCATATAAAGGCAAACGAATTCAGTCTGTCCTTTTCTTTGAAAACATTTCTAATTCCAGCAGGCAGAAATGCAATCCATGGGAATAACCCTATGATCAATACGGGGATGAAATAATACACAGGACCCTTATGCCCTGATATGACCCCTGTATATCTTTTGAAGTGGTGTTTTATAAAGAACTGCTGGATGAAATCTTCACCATTGATTATGTACTCTGCGATATACCAGGGCGCTGCGACAATCATGAAAAGGATAATACCTTTTAGACTGAATACCTTTTTAATACCTGATAGTCCTTCAGCAGTTAAGACATAAATTACAGCGATACTAAAAGGGAAGACTATTCCAACAAGCCCCTTTGTCAGACAGGCCAGAGCTGAAAATAGATAGAACCCATAAATATAATATCTTTTTTTATTAAGTGAGAGAAAAAAAGAAAATATGGAAATGGTGATAAACAGGGTCATAGCCATGTCAGTAACTGCTGCACGGGAATATGCAAGGAAATATATGGATAGAACCAATGAAATTGCTGCGTAAAAAGCATCTTTTTCCCCGCGGAAGTGTCTTACAAAAAAGAAAACCAACAGAACAAGTAAAAGTGAGGCAATTGCAGATGGGAACCTTGCTGCAAATTCATTTATACCAAAAACCTTATAAGAGGCTGCGATAAGCCAGTAAAATAATATCGGTTTATCATATCGGTTTTCTCCATTGTAAGTCGGTGTTATCCAGTTGCCGCTTTCTACCATCTCCTTTGCTGCCTCTGCAAACACAGCCTCATCAACATCGAAGAGCGTTACAGAACCGAGTCTGAAAAAAGACACAAATATAGTTATGGCAATTATGGGGCTAAGAAATCTTGTCATCCAGTAAGTTTCTCTATCTTCTTTTTTTTCATGACTACACTCCAGTTATTTCTGTTTTTTTCCTTAATATACACATCTTAATATACACATCTAATTTATATATCACAAAAAGAAAATTTTGGTTCTTTCTCATTTCAAGTGAGTAAGTTCCCCTCCCTTGATAAAAAATCTAAAAATATTGGTCTCTTCAAGACCTGATATGTTAAAATGCAACACTGTGGTAGACTAAATAACTTAAATAGAGGGGGGATTTATGGCAAGTCTTGAGGTAGACAAAATACGCAATATAGCTGTGGTTGCACATGGAGGTGCCGGCAAGACCACACTTGTTGAAGCAATGCTTTTTGATTCCGCCTCAACAGACAGGTTTGGCAATGTCGAGGACGGAACGACAACAACAGATTATGAGCCTGAGGAGATAGCGCGGAAGATAACAATTACTTCTTCCATTGCTTTCTGCGGCTGGAATGGTCACAGGATTAATCTGATAGACACCCCGGGGTTTATTAATTTTCTTGAGGATACGAGAGGGTGCTTACGCGCAGTTGATGGAGCAATTGTAATAGTTAGTGCAATCTCAGGTGTTAAGGCTGAAACGCAAAAGATATGGAAGTACGCATCCGAATTTGAGGTGCCAATGGTTGTATTTATAAATAAAATGGATAAGGAAACCGCAAATTTTTTTAGGGCGGTAGGAGAACTCGAAAAGGCTTTTGGAACAGAGGCATTACCCCTCCAGGTACCAATAGGCTCAGGGGATAGTTTTACAGGAATTGTTGACCTGATAAAGATGAAGGCGTTTAAGTTCAATAATGGAAAGGCAGAAGAATCTGATATTCCTGCTGAAATACTTGCTGAGGTTGAGGAATACAGGAGAAAACTTGTAGAAAAAATTGCTGAATCCGATGATACATTACTCGAGAAGTACCTTGAAGGAGGCATGCTTTCGGACGATGAGATTATTAAAGGGGTCAGAGAAGGCTCATTAACAAAGAGGTTCATACCTGTCACGTGCGGCTCTGCAATCAGGAATATAGCAGTGCCGCAGCTTCTTGATACTGTACTCCTCTGCCTTCCATCACCATCTGAAATGGTACGAATATCACCTATCAGGGGTAAAAACCCGAAGGATGGAAAAGAGATTGAGAGAAAGCCGTTGAAGACAGAACCATTGTCAGCTTATGTATTTAAAACAATAGCAGATCCTTATGCAGGAAGGCTTTCTATATTCAGGGTATATTCCGGCATATTCAGGGCTGACTCGAATATCCTTAATGCAACAACTGGCGCAAAGGAGAGGATAGGCCAGGTCTTTTATCTTATGGGCAAAAAACAGGTGTCAGCGCAGACAATCGGCCCTGGCGAAATAGGTGTTGTTGCAAAACTCAAAGAGACATATACTGGGGATACACTCTCTGATGAGTCACATCCAATTGTTTTTGAAAAGGTAAAATTTACTGACCCTATAATCTCTTATGCAATAGCGCCTAAGAGTAAAGGGGACGAGGACAAGGTGAGCACAAGTCTTCACAGGATACTCGAAGAGGATCCAACACTGAGGTTTCAAAGGGATGAAGAGACAAAGGAGATGCTGCTTTCCGGAATGGGACAGGTACATCTTGAGGTTACCCTCGAAAGGCTGAAAAGGAAATTTGGAGTCGAGGTTGTGATGAAAACCCCCAAGGTCCCTTATAAAGAGACAATCAAGGTTTTGACACGGGCACAGGGAAGATATAAGAAGCAGTCAGGAGGCCGGGGACAGTATGGTGATTGCTATATAGAAATAGAGCCTCTTCCGCGGGGTGGAGGATATGAGTTTGTAGATAAGATTGTCGGAGGTTCGATACCGAGGCAGTATATCCCTGCTGTAGAAAAAGGGATTATAGAGACAATGCATGAAGGTGTAATTGCAGGCTATCCAATTGTTGATTTAAAGGTAAAACTTTATGACGGCTCCTATCATACAGTAGATTCGTCCGAGATGGCATTTAAGATAGCCGGCTCTATGGCATTAAAAAAGGCAATTCAGGATGCGAAGCCTGTATTGCTTGAACCGATAATGCAGGTTGAGGTTATAACCCCGGATGATACCCTTGGCTCTGTAATAGGAGACCTGAATTCGAAAAGGGGTAGAGTTCAAGGGGTTGAACCTCAGGCTGGGGGAAATCAAAAGATAACGTCCCTTGTACCTATGTCTGAAATGCTTACCTATGCAAACCAGCTACATAGTCTTACTTCAGGCAGAGGGTTTTATTCAATGGAATTTTTACATTATGAGGAATTACCTGCCCATTTAACACAAAAAATAATCGCAGAACGTGAAGCACAGAAAAAAGAAAAAGCAGAGGAGAAGTAAGGGAGTAAATTGCAAGATAACCTAAACGTTACAAAAAAGACAGGGCAGACATGCTGAAAAACCCCGTCAAAGCGACAAGAAATTATTATGATACACATGACTGCAAATCTCACGAAGTGTGTGGATAGAGGCTGGCTGGCCTTGCAAAAGGTCTCTAAGGAGTCGCTGGACGGCCTTTTTCAGCACATCTGCCCTGTCAATAATAGCAAGTTAATGCAACTGTTGAAATAATATGTTAATGAACTACAAAGATACACTGAATCTTCCAAAGACTGACTTTCCAATGAAGGCAAATCTTATCCAGAAAGAACCTGTGATAATGAAGTTCTGGGAAGAGAAAAAGATATATGAGAAGCTGCAGGAAAATAGAAAAAACAGTGAGCATTACATCCTTCATGACGGTCCTCCTTATGCAAACGGTCACATACACATTGGCCATGCATTGAATAAGATACTCAAGGATATTATCGTCAAATACAAGTCAATGAGGGGCTTTTATTCTCCCTATGTTCCTGGCTGGGACTGCCACGGCTTGCCAATAGAACTACAGGTTGACAAAAATCTGGGTGATAAGAAAGATAAGTTTGATATCCTCGAAAAGAGAAAACTCTGCAAGGAATACGCAGCAAAGTTCGTTGACATTCAAAGAGATGAATTCAAAAGGTTGGGGGTTTTTGGCGACTGGCAGAATCCTTATCTGACCATGACATATACATATGAGGCAGCGATTGTAAGAGAGTTCTGTAAATTTATAGAGGCTGGATACGTATATAAAGGTAAAAAGCCGGTGCATTGGTGCCCTTCATGTATTACAGCACTCGCTGAGGCTGAGGTTGAATATGCTGATAAAGAATCTCCATCTATATTTGTTAAATTTGCACTTGATGAAGAAAATACTAATAAGTTTTTCCCTACCCTTAAGGGGAAAAAAATGTTTGTGCTCATATGGACTACTACTCCGTGGACCCTTCCCGCAAATCTGGCTATTGCTTTCCATCCGGATTTTGATTATGTAGCTTTTAAAAATAATGGTGAAGTTTATATTGTTGCTGAAGGAAGGGTCGAAGCACTAAAAGAGAAAATCAGCCTTAATGGAAACGTTATCGCAAAAAAAACAGGTAAAGACCTTGAAGGTTTGAATGCGCTCCATCCTTTTATTCAGAGGAAATCAAAGGCAGTATCAGGGGAATTTGTATCTCTTGATGAGGGAACTGGTATTGTCCACATTGCACCCGGTCATGGAGAAGATGACTATAAGATCGGATTGAAATATGGCCTTGATATTTATGCGCCGGTGGACGATCATGGGAAGTTTAAATTCGTTGGTGATGAGCAAGCCTCACCTCTGCAGGGGAAATTTGTATTTAAAGCAAATGCAGAAATCATAGATATACTTAAAAATAAAAATGCGCTGATAAAAGAAGAAAAGGTCACGCATTCTTACCCCCATTGCTGGCGGTGTAAAAAGCCTGTTATCTTCCGGGCGACTGAACAGTGGTTCATATCAATGGAAAGGAATAACCTTCGAGAAAAATCACTCTCAGAGATAAATAATGTTATGTGGATTCCTAAATGGGGAAAGGATAGGATTCAAGGGATGGTTGCGAACAGGCCTGACTGGTGTGTATCAAGGCAGAGGGCATGGGGTGTGCCAATCACCCTTCTTAAATGCGAAACATGTGAAGAATTTGTGACAGACCATGATGTGCTGTCAGGTATAGTCAGTTTAGTTGAAGCCCATGGCGCTGATATATGGTTTATGAAAAAGACGGAGGAATTATTACCACCAGGGTATAAATGCAAAAAATGTGGCAGCGCTTCATTTTTAAAAGAGACGGACATACTCGATGTCTGGTTTGACTCAGGGGTCAGCCACGCTGCTGTTATGGAGGTGGATGACAGACTTTCCTGGCCTGCTGACATGTATCTTGAGGGAAGTGACCAGCACAGGGGATGGTTTCAGAGCTCACTCCTTGCATCAGTAGGCACAAGGGGCAAGGCCCCTTACAGGACAGTGCTCACACACGGGTTTGTTGTCGATGGCCAGGGCAAGAAGATGTCTAAATCTCTCGGCAATGTTGTTGCACCGCAGGAGGTCATAAAAACTAATGGCGCAGAAATATTGAGATTATGGGTTTCGGCAGAAGATTACAGGGATGATATACGGATATCAAAAGAGATAATCGACAGGCTTACAGAAGCATACAGAAAGATAAGGAACACATGCAGGTTTTTACTCGGGAACATCTATGATTTTGATTACAAGGACTACAGCAATGACCTGCTGGAAATAGACAGATGGGCCATGAGCAGATTACAGACATTTACAAAGAAGGTTATATCGGCTTATGAAAAATTTGACTTCCATGAGGTTTTTCATGACATTTACAATTTCTGTGTTGTTGATATGAGTTCTTTTTATCTTGATGTCCTGAAAGACAGACTCTATACATTCAAATCGGATTCTGCAGAGAGGCGTGCAGCTCAATGGGTCATTTGCCAGATATTATCAACAATGACACGATTAATGGCGCCGATACTTTCATTCACTGCAGAAGAGGTCTGGCAGAGCATACGAAACAGAGAACAGAATACAGAGGATTCTGTATTCCTTGCTTCATTTCCAGAGGTCGATGAAAAATATTTTGATCAGGAGCTTGGAAAAAAGTGGGATGATCTATTCGTACTAAGGAACGAAGTAAATAAGGCACTCGAGATAAAGAGGGCAGAGAGGTTCATAGGAAATTCCCTTGAGGCAAAGATAATACTCTATTGTCCTCAGAAATATAATACCCTTATTTCAGAATACAAAGATTTCTTATCTGCCTTTTTTATCGTCTCGGCAGTGGAGATTATAGATAAAAGCCCTGGTGACTCTTATAAAAGCACAGAGGTGGAGGGACTTGAGATTAAGGTTGAGATGGCACCGGGTGCAAAATGTCAAAGGTGCTGGAACTGGAGTGAAAGCGTTGGTATGTTTACAGAGGCACCTGAAATCTGCGAGAGGTGTTACAAGGTTATTTTTAATAAATAATGAGGAAGTCTGTATATGTATTGCTTATTGTCTTATCTATAATAGCGATAGACCAAATAACAAAATATCTTGTTATCAGCTATTTAACCCCCTCTGATTCTATAGAAATATTCCCTTTTCTGCATTTAGTGATTGTCAGAAATACAGGTGCTGCGTTCGGGATGTTTAGAAATTTTGGCAGCGTCTTCTTTATTGGAATATCTGTATTAGCTATAATCTTTGTTATATGGCTACTGCTTACAAGCAAGTATAGCTATTTCGGACTTTCCCTTGTTCTCGGCGGTGCAATAGGAAATCTTATAGACAGGATACTTTACGGAAAAGTTGTTGATTTCATAGATTTCTCGATAGGTAAATTCCACTGGTACACATTCAATGTAGCAGACTCTTCACTTACGATTGGCATCATGGTTATCTTCCTCACATCTCTTTTTAGGAAGTAATGTTTCTCTTACCACTTTCGCTTTGTTTCTTCCTGAAGTCCGTGGTTCGACTGGATTGACCGGTCTGATGATTTCTCACAGGAAGACGCATTTTTGCGTAAGCTGATAATTCTGTTTGTTTCTTTCGGAAATGATTCAAACCTATTCTTTTAATCCTTATGCTTGACCTTGCATTTGAAAGGCAGAACTCTAAAACCCAAAAAATTTATCAAATTGCAATAAAGATGTCTGACCCCCCACGATTCCTAATGTCAAGATTAAAGACCTGACCCCTTTATGTGACCCTGGTATTTGATATATGTCAGTAGCAGGTAATAGCACATCGCAACCCATATTTGAGTCAGCACAGCATTCTTGCTGGTACCGAGAAAAGACTTAATCTTCAGGTTTTGTTTGATCCTTCAATCTGTTGACATTATCGGCTGTATATATTAATTTACCGGTGGTCATTGCTCATGGTTTTTTCACTCAAGAAAATTTACAAACAATTTATTCAGCCTGCATCCGGTAAAACAGATGAGGTTTCCGAACATGCTATCCAAGTTGCCACTGCAGCACTGCTCATTGAGATGATGAAAGCTGATGGTAAAGTCATTGAGGATGAACGAAAGGCAGTTATGCAGACTATCCAGTCGAAGTTCAACCTCACAGACGATGAGGCAAAATCATTGCAGGAGCTTGCTAAAGAGAAAAAGAGGAAGGCTACTGATTATTATGAATTTACCTCACTAATCCACAAAGGGCTGTCATATGAGCAGAAGGTAGAAATTATAGAGCATCTGTGGGAAATCGCTCTCACAGATAAGCACCTCGATAAACATGAAGAATACATAGTTAGGAAAATAGCTGATCTCATTTATGTTGAGCATAAGGATTTCATAGAAGCTAAACTGAAAATAAAAAAGAAACTATCATTGTAGACCAGGAAACACGGCACATTAAATAACAATACTTATTCCCTCGCCCCCCAGTATAAACCCGCTAAAGGCAGACCCCACCCCCTTTATAAAAAAACCCCAGTTGTGCATATTAAGGGGTTGCTTGAGTACAGCGGTGAATGCTTTTCTTAATCTACATTCAATAGTTAAGATTTTATTGTTAAGAGAGAAGCGAGAAGTCCTCACAGGAACACGCAGTCTTGCATAAGCTGATAATTCTGTTTGTTTCTTTCGGAAATGATTACAATCCTAACCTTTTCTTCTACACTGATCAACTAATAAACACAATCTAAGTCATTTACTGTATTGATAATCTTCTTCGGTATGATATTCACAAGATCTATTTGGGTTTATTGTTTTTTTCATAAATATCTCTTAAGAACTCGTACCCCCTTGATCCGTAAATGTTACATATACTGTTTGCGCTGTCCGCTGCTCCGGAAGAATATAGAAACTCTACTATTGACAGGATATTTTTTTGGTCGAAATCCGGTGTTATCTTTTCAAGCATCTTTAAATAGATATCTCCGATGTAGTTAGCCGTTTCATTTCTGTCTCCCTTGTCCTTAAGATTATCCAGGTACTCGATAAAGAAAGCAGAATTATAATCCTCATGGACATAAGGGGCTGATAACAGAAGCCATTTATAAGATTCAGTGTCTATTTGTGGCAACAATGAGGCCAATTTTGAAGTAGCGGACAGTATCTGCTTATCCTCTCGACTTAGGGTATCCTCACTCATTACCGTATATCTCTGATAGAGTAGCCTCCAGAACTCGATTATCTTTATTCTGATCTTGTCGTTTTCTTCTGAGGGAACCCTCAGAGAAGCCCTCTGCATCCAGAAAAATCCTATAATCAACTTGATCTGTTCCGGTTTCCAGGCAGCAATAACTTTTTTAAAGAGGCTTCCTGGGTCGTCGAGCTTCCCCCTGTCACGTAAATACCCAATACAAATATGCTGTATCAGGTGTTCTTCATCGTGCCGCTCTTTGAAATCATGAGAAAGACCGTATTCGTAATGCGACCTCATCAAACCATAGAGGTCCTCATAAACCCGTCCTATGGAAAGATAGCCCTGCATAAAGGCATCCCAGTATTTGTTGTTGCCCTTTTCATTGTCGAGAAATGTGATCTTCTCTTTGACCCATTCTTTGTCTAAATAATAAAAGTTAGGCATATAGCGTCCGAGATTTGAAAACCCTTCGATTGTTTGTCTTTTTAACATTTCATCATACTTTTCTTTATATTTTGGTTCCCATTTTATCTCATCCTTAATACCCTTCTTATTAACCCGTGCAATTCGCAAGGAAAGTAATATAAGTGCAGTTAGTGCTTTACCAAAAGGGGTATTTAAAGTGTATGTAATATAGTCATTTATCTCCTTGACCTCTTCGATTTTTAAATTATCTAAGAGCAGGAAGATTATCTTTTCTGCTTTCTCAAAATGCGATTCGGAAAACGCCCAGGAATCATCTCGTGTGCCATCCTGTATAAGTTCGGCAACCATTCCAGAAATCCATTGATGATTAGCCCCTCCTAAGAAATCGCCCCTTTCTACAATAAATTTATCTTCCCAGAAGTCTTTCCTGTCTATATAAAGTTCTATAAACTGAAATAACTTATCCCAATCGAATATCTTCTTTCCATTCCAGGCGTCTCTTACCCCTTTCAATATTTCATAGCCATAAATAAATCCTGCGTCTTTAAATGGCATTAAGTTATCTATAAACTTTTCGGGATTTTCTTTAGCAATTTCAGCTAAAAGCTCAGCAAGACCGCCGACAGTTGGCCCTTCCCAAAAATCTTTTGTTTTAAAGGTTGCAAGATACTCCGCGAGTTTATCATTGGGCATTTTCAATGCTTCTTCCTTTGTAAATGGAGGAGACCCCGATCCCCAATGTGTCTCACATTTTCCTATAGCTGGATGCAATACTACATCCACTTTTGTAATTTTTTTCATTTCTTCATAGAGGTTTCTGAAATATTGGTCATGAGAAAGAGCCTCGTATATTTCCTGTTTAGATAAAGCAACATATCTTTCTGAATCTTCTTTAAAGTCGTGTGTTTTTATGGCATTCTCAATTTTTTCATTAAGCATTCCCCTTTGCTCATTTGTTAAGCTTTTGAGATTCTTCAATAGGTGTTTCAATTCATCCCCAAAATATAAAGTATTCGCCATGACGAGATTGCCAATTTGAGTATCAAAGGTTTCCCAGAATAATCTTCGATAGTCATCTTTATCTAAAGTTTGCCCCATAACATAAAGCGCCATTTTGGTGAAATACAAAAATTTATCTTTAAGAAAATCCCTCAATATTGTTTTAGTCTCATCAGCATTGCTTTTTGCTTTCGAGAGCAATATTCTTTTCAGGATAAATGTAAGCACTTCCAGAAGATCGCTTGTTAAATGTTCTTCCTCCTCATAGAAAGATTCGTAAGTTCCGTCTTCTTCTTTTTTAAGCAAAGATTTTATCTTGTCTGCTAAATGTTCAATAACATTCTTGGAACATTTTTCACCAATAATTTCTGAATACTTCTTGAATGTTTCTTCCAAAGAGTAAGAATCAAGCACAAATCTTGCTTCTTCCGTCTTTCCAAGTATTTTTGCTCTTTCTTCACTTAAAGGAATTTTATTGATTGCAGTAATAATGTCGATGATCTTTTCGGCTTTTTTGCTATCTTCAGGATTGTCGGTTAGGAATTTTGGCAAGAGCTTTGTTGCAATCTCCGATCCTGGCAGTGTGGCGTTAAATTTAGAACCAAGCCAGATAAGAATAAGATCAATGACGGCATCCGTGATCTTATCATTAGGAAGATTAATGAGGATTTTTGTGAAATACCACCATGTGCGGTAGTTGTCTATAGGTTGACCACTCGTATCCTTATAATTTGATACATCTTTGATTATTGTCAGCAACTCATCAATATATTTCTCGTTGCCGGGAGTATTTGTCTGTTGGGAAACTCTTTCCAAGTAAGGGAGGATGTTCCATTCTGGAATTGAATAATACCCATCTTGGTCTGCAGGAGCAGGATAAGGATTTTTCTCTGGACGAAAGAACTTTTTTTCTTTTAAAGGATAAAACCATTTAAGGTTTGTCACCTTTCGGAAAAAATAGTTTTCATAAGAAATATCTTCAGTTAGTAGGTTTAGAGCCTTTATTTCATCGTCTATTAGCATCAGTCAACCAACTTGTCAATAATTTGTACCTTCTGGTAATAATCCTTAATTCTTGATTCATTTATTTGTTGATTCCACGCATCTATCACGCTAATAAGTCGTTCGTAGCCAGAGAAATCCAAATAAAACGGAATCGGTTTTATATTTAAAGTGTTGAAATATTCACTGTGGAGCCTAAACAAATTCATTTCATTTAGGTATGTAGAAATCAAGGCATAATGTTTTTTAGAAGTTTTTATGATATGTTCGAGAATCGAAAATTCTTCTAAGCCATATCCGACAAAGATTATTGTATATTCTCTAAATAGTTTGTTTAAGAACCTTTTTAATTCGCTTTCTTCATAGTATGCTTTTATATAGTCTTCTGTAGTTAATATGCTATTTTCTAAGTTATCAACTGAGCCATGTATTTGATAGACCGTTTCATAGTCTAGATGATTTAAATCGAAATTATTGGTGACCGTCTTAGCTTCTTTTTTCTTAACAGCGGATTGCCCTTCGGAACTTTGTTCCGATACTATTAGAGATTGCTCAAGCTTCCTTCTTATAGCATTAAAAAATTCCATGTCGATATTTGAAGAAAATTTTATCCAGCCAATCTCTACAATAAGATCATAGGGATTCTTGATGTTTTGCTTGCCTGCGGTAACCAATGCTTTTTGATAGAACTCTTTTGCTTCCGTTGTATTCTTGGGTAGTAGCTTATGAAATATTGTAAGTTTTTGTTTGGGATCAATTACATCACCTATTATTCTTTGATATTCAAAATAGTTGATTCTATTGATTTTATAAAGATATTCTATTGCCCTATCACCAAGTTCCCCCCATAAAGGTATTCCCAGCAGCTTTGATACCCCTGCACCAACAAACACGCCCACTTTTTCATTCCTCAGGAACATATTTTTTAGCTCAGCAGGCAATTCAAGATCATCTTGAATTAAGAACAGATTATTTATTGCTCCGACAACTTCTCTATTCAATAAGATTTTACTTAGCTCCGCTGACAAATCATCCAGATGATTCAATTCTTTTTTCAACATATACTGTTTGGAAAGTGTTAACGGATTTTCAAAAATCGCATGAATGACTCGATCTTTATTTCCCTCAGTAAGCTTATCAGGATGAAGACTGAAGACATACCTTAGTTCATCCTTAAATATTGTTTTGCGAATCATTCTTGTAGACCTTTAAAAGTGGATATGCGTATAAACATTCACAAGTTCCTTGCCTTCTAAAGTTGCTTTATGATCATTTCGCGGTAGGCCATACATATTTGTAGCAGCAATCCTCAATAATTTCAATACATTTCGGTTACATACTTGCAGGTGTACTTCGCTTTTTTCGAAAAGCCTCTTGAATGCGTGTTTAATGAAGTAATCGATAAAAATAAAGAATTCTTGAAATTGTGGTTCTTTCGTAAAAGTTGAAATCATATTTAAAAAAGAAAGTGTCTGGATTCCCGCTTAAGGACTGCGGGAATGACAGAAAAATAAACCACTCATAACTGTGGTTTCCTTAGCCAAAGCCTGACTTGTCATTCAAAAATCACATAGCTCTTTATCTTCTGGATTCTCTTCCCTTTAATGCCGATATCTTCAGGACATGTGATACTTCTGTCCCTTCGCGTATTCAGTATCCTCTTGACCGTTTCAGGCCCAAGGCCAGGTACTCTGAGCAATGCCTCTTTGTCTGATGTATTGATCCTGACAGGATAAAACTCCGGATGGCTTTCAGCCCAGGCCTCTTTGGGATCTTTATCCAATCTGAGATTTCCGGTTTTATCAAGTAGGATGTCTTCATTGGTAAAACCGTATCTGCGAATAAGAAAATCAACCTGGTATAAGCGGTGTTCACGCATAAAGGAATCTTCAGGATCTATAAAGAACTGTTTTTCACCGGGGATTTCCGGATGCCCGAGCCCTCTCTGATATGCGGAAAAATATACGCGCTTGAAATTAAGGCGTTTATAGAGACCGAACATATAATGTATGATCTCAGAGTCTCTCTCGTCTGCAGCGCCGACAATAAACTGGGTGGTGCATTTAACCTTCGAAAACCTCATGCCCTTTTCTGTAAGCCTGCCGATTAACTTTATCGGTCGGAGGATGTCTTTATCATAATCCTTTTTGCTTGAAAGTGCCGTAAAGTGTTTCCTGCCCGGAGTCTCTATATTAAGAGACACCGCAGTTGCAAGAGAGAGGGCATCCTCAATCGTTGCATCGGATGCACCGGGGATGATCTTCAAATGAATGTATCCCCTGAAATTATGTTTGTATCTGAGAAGACGGGCAACGGTATTGATTTTATCCATAGTGTAGTCTGCATTATTGATGACAGCAGAACTCAGGAAAAGGCCAAAGACCCTTTTCTTTTTCTGATATTCCATAAACACGCGGGCAACCTCTTCTGGCTGGAGTGTACAGCGACGTACGTTTGTTTCAGAGCGGAGCGGGCAGTACTTGCAATCATTTACGCAGGCATTGGAGAGAAGTGTCTTCAGCAGGACGGTATACCCGCCCTGTGGAAGAGAAACAGGATAAAGCCATCTGCCGTCCGTTCCCCTCCTGCGATGCTCATCCTTTCCGGTGCCGCAAGCACAGGCCAGATCGTACTGTGAATCTTCGGAAAGCACCCTTAGTTTTTCGACAGTGTCCATAAGACCTTTAGAATTATATCATGGACTGACCATAAATCATCTTTCAAAATCAGGTCTGAAATATTATTGAGATGATACGGACAAATCCTATCTATGCTATTATAAAATACCATGCACCCTATATTATTCAGATTCGGACCTTTAACAATACACACCTACGGCCTCCTTGTGGCTGCTGGATTTCTTCTCGGCCTTGGCCTTG
>Ga0210031_1000087_pt1 | contig 47427 bp, 56 predicted proteins | sample CryGeyCG2014_080_FD_185455 | JGI IMG/M metagenome (GOLD analysis project Ga0210031, IMG submission 185455) | Groundwater microbial communities from aquifer - Crystal Geyser CG03_land_8/20/14_0.80 (SPAdes) (version 2) | ecosystem: Environmental > Aquatic > Deep subsurface > Groundwater | place... | reverse complement strand
TCTTAACTTTAAAATAGCGCTGCCGTAAGAATTTGTCAATCTATAAAATTCAATTATAATTAAAAGTTATGAAAACTCTATTAATTATTGACGCTAATTCTTTAATTCACCGCTGTTTTCACGCTTTACCGCCTTTAACCGGACCGAATAATCAACCGACTGGTAGTCTTTATGGTTTGGCGAGTATTCTTATTAAGATTTTGCGCGAACAAAATCCAGCTTTTATCACTGCTCTTTTTGACCGGCCCGAGCCAACCTTTAGAAAGGAAATTTTTGAAGAATATAAAATTCATCGGCCCAAAGCACCTGATGAATTGGTTTCCCAAATTATTGAGGCCCACCAATTGTTTGAAGCCTTTAGAATAAAGATTTTTGAAATCCCCGGACTGGAGGCTGATGATTTAATCGCTACGATGGTTGAAAATTTCAAAAAAACACCTGGTTTGAAAATAGTGATTTTAACCGGCGACTTAGATATTCTTCAATTGGTGGAGAATAACAAGGTGGTAGTAGAAACTACAAAAAAAGGCGTCAGTGACACAATAATTTACAATGAGGCAGGGGTGAAAGAGCGCTATGAAGGTCTTTCGCCAAATCAGGTCTCGGATTTCAAAGGTTTGGTCGGCGACCCCTCGGATAACATTCCGGGCGTGCCCGGCATTGGACCGAAAACCGCCATTCCTTTAATTAAAGAATATAAAAGTTTGGAAAATTTTTTGGAAAACGGCCAGCTGGAGAAAATTTATCCCAAAATTATTAAATTTAAAGAACAGGCCCTGCTTTCAAAAAAATTAGCCCAGCTTAAATGCGATGCTCCTCTGGTAATTAAAGACCTTTCGGAACTAAAATACGAAGGGCTACCAAAAGAAATTTTGACTTCTTACTTTGAAAAACTTGGATTTAAAAGTTTAGTAAACAGAGTTAACAACAATTAGATTTTGGTTTATATCGGTTTTACCACAATGTAACGGCCCCTAGCCTCGCCAATGCTTTCGGTCTTAACATCAGGATGCGAAGACAATTCTAAGTGGATTAAGCGGCGTTCATAGGCATTCATCGCCGGCAAAGCCACTTCTTCTCTGGTGGTGGCTGCTTTTCGGCTGGCGGCCCGAGCCAGTTCTAAAATTAAATTCTCCCGCTCCCGGCGATAATTATTGACATCAATAAAAACTATTCCTGTCTCTCCGATTTTATTAGCCATTAACTTAACCAAGTGGTCTAAATTGGTGACAAAGCTCGGAAGAAATTTTTTAAAAATATCTCCTTCGTTGATAAAAATCGAAAAGCGATTACTTTCGGCTTCGTAATTAACCGAAAAATCACTAAAGCTCATTAATTCAATCAGTTTTTTTAGATTGTCTTGAAGTTGATTCATAGCGTCTGTTTGGCGATTTGTTTATTGATTATCATTTGTTGAATAACCGAAAAAGCCGAGGTTGTCAACCAGTAAAGACCGATTGCTGAGGGAAGATTAAAAAAATACAAAAAGAGAATTGTTAAAATCGGTCCTAGATAAATCATCTGTCTACTCATTCTTTCAGCGGCAGTTAAATCTTTAAAGGGTTTGTTTAATTTTATTGCTGACAGTTTTCCTTGAAAATATTGAACAACAGCGGCAGCGGCAACAATAAAAATATTTCTTTTGTTTAAATCAATGAGCCCCAAGAATAAATAATTTAAAGAATTGGGGGAGGAGATAAAAGAATATAAATTACTTAGGGTCTCAACCGAAAATCCGTTTAAGAAAACCCGGTAAAGAGCGATAAGAATCGGAAGCTGGACGAGAAGCAATAAAAACCCTGAAAAGGGATTAACCTTGTGCTGACGATAAAGGTCCAACAAAGCCTTACTTTGTTTTTCCCGGTCATTTTTGTGGTTAGTCTGAATCTCTTTTATCTTGGGGGCTAAGCGTTGAAGAATCGCCTGGTCCTTGGCACCTTTATAAAACAAGGGAAATAAAATCAGCCGAAGAACAATGGTTAAAAGGATAATAGCAATCCCCAAATCGTGAAAAGAAAAATATTGATAGAGAAATATTAAAGCGTTAAACAGGGGCCGATATAAAATTTCGTGAAATAAATTACTCATAATACAAAACCGTCTTTAATTCTTTCTTAATTTCTGTTTTCGTCAATTTAGTTATTGGCGGTAAAACAATTATTAGAAAGTCTTTGCCGGGAATCTCGTAAAGTTTTTTAAGTCTGATGAAGTCAAAAACTGTTCTTTTTAACTGATTGCGTTTTACAGCGCTTTTGGCGACTTTCGAGCCGACAACCACTCCAAATCGACTGAAAATTAAATTATTCAGACTGGTTTTTAAAATAAAAAAACTGCTTTTTTTGGCAACCGCCTTTTTGGTTTTGTCTTTAACCCATTTTCCAACTTGAAGCCGGAATTTTTTTGCCAACATACTTCGCTACACAGTTATATTTTTTCTTCTTTTTCTTCGCCTTCTTTTTAAAACATTCTTTCCGCCGGCTTTTCTTGATCTCTTCAAAAATCCATGGGTTCTGGCTCTTTTTCTTTTTTTAGGCTGAAAAGTTCTTTTTGGCATGTCTTAATTATATAAGTTATCCCCAAAAAATCAACAGTTTAATAAATTTTAGCCATTTGACTTGCTTTTAAATAAGGTAATAATAAAATAAAGTTTAGGATTTAGAATTTAGGATTTTTTATAATTATGGAGATTAATCAACTTTGGCAATCAGTTTTAGCAGAATTAGAGCTTCAAATTTCCCGGCCAAATTTTCTCACTTGGCTGAAAAATAGCCGACTTGTTAAAAAGGAAGAAGACGGCCGGGTGACGGTTGGTTTGGTTAATAATTTTGCCAAAGAATGGGTTGAGAACAAATACCACAAAATGATTTTAGAAACTCTCCGCTCCCTGGACGAAACGATTAAAAAAGTTGAGTACGAGGTTTTGATTGATGAAAGGCGATTACCGGAGATTAAACTGGAAACTAAAACAATTTCCAGTCGGCAAACGAGTTTACCGGAGTTTAAAATAGACCCAGAAACCAACCTTCATCCCCGTTATACTTTCAGTTCTTTTGTGGTCGGCTCTTCTAATGAATTGGCTTACGCTGCTGCTTCAGCAATTATCAAAGATGTCGGCAAAAAATATAATCCTCTTTTTATCTACGGCGGTACCGGCCTGGGTAAAACCCATCTCATCCAAGCGGCCGGCAACGAGATTAAGAATCTCTACAAAAACAAAATCAAAGTGAAATATGTGACCTCAGAAAAATTCGTTAATGACGTTGTTTGGGCAATTCGCAATAAGAGAATGGAGGATACTAAAGCTAAATATCGAAATGTTGATGTTCTGATTATTGATGATATACAGTTTGTCGGCGGCAAGGAAAGGAGTGAAGAAGAGTTTTTCCATACTTTTAATGTTTTATACGAAAACAATAAACAAATTATTATTTCCTCTGACCGACCGCCGGCGGCTATTCCCACATTAGAACAAAGATTGCGTTCGCGCTTTGAAGGCGGAATGATTGCCGATATTACTTATCCGGACTATGAAATGAGATTGGCAATTATTAAAACTAAACTTCAAGAAAAAAACGCTAGCCTCACCGAGGAAATCTGTGGATTAGTTGCTAATAAAATCCAGAGAAACATCAGAGAAATTGAGGGAATCTTAAATAAAATTATTTTTTACCAAGAAGTAAAAAATATCGAATTGACCACTAAAATTGTGGAGGGAATTATAGATAATATAATTCAGCAATCCTCTAAAAACATTACCAGCGGCCAGATAATTAGAACGGTAGCTGATTTTTATGAGATTACTACTCACGACTTATTTAGTCGTTCCAGGAAGAAAAGTGTAGTGGAGCCGCGCCAAATTACCGCTTTTCTTTTAAGAGATTTATTAGATATGTCTTATCCTGATATTGGAGAAAAATTAGGAAAAAGAGACCACACCACTGCTATTTATTCTTATGAAAAAATATCTCAAGAAATTAACAAAAATCAAAGTTTAAACCAAAAAATTATTTTAATTAAAGAAGTGATTCATAAAGCCTAATATCAACCCTCTATTTTCCCACAGTTAATTAAGGTAATATTAATTTAATAATGAATAAAAAATTAAGATTTAATACTGTTTTTAAAAATAAATTAACAAATTAACACCCACTATTACTACTACTAATAATTAATTATCTTTTAGTAGTAATAATTAAAACTATTTATGAAAATAATAATTTTAAAAAACCATTTAAAATCCGGACTTGAAATAATCAGTAAAATAGGAAGCGAGAGTAGTTCTATAACTCTTCCAATTCTTAAGAGTTTTTTAATAGAAACCATTGATAATAAAATAAAATTATCAATGACTAATTTAGAAATAGCTATCACTTGTTATATTCCGGGAAAAGTTATTGAAGGTGGTAGTTTGATAATTCCCTTTAATATTTTTAATTCTATAATCACCAATCTTCAAACTGAAAGAATTAATTTAGATAGCAAAGATAACTATTTAATAATAAAAACCGACAATTACCAAGCTAAAATCCATGGAAATACAAAAGAAGAATTTCCTATTATCCCTCAAATTAATAGTCAAGCCTTTTTGGAATTTCCCACAGCAGTCCTTAAAAAAACGCTTTCTTCAGTGATTAGCGCTGCTCAGATTTCTGAAGTCAAACCTGAGTTAAGCGGCATTCTCTTTGATTTTCAAGTGAATTCTCTAAAGTTAGCAGCCACCGACAGTTTTAGGTTGGCGGAAAAAAATATTATAAATACTCAATTCAAATCTAATATCGAGCAGGGATTTAAAGTAATTATTCCACTGAAAACAATACAAGAAGTTAATAGAATCTTCAAAGAAGAAGACGACCAAATAAGTGTTTATTTTGAACCCAACCAAGTTCTTTTTAAGACTGAAAATTCGGAGATTATCTCCAGGCTCATAAGTGGAGACTTCCCTGAATATCAAACTATTATTCCGCAGTCATCTGAAACTGAAATTGTTTTAAACAAAGAACAATTAATTAACGCTATAAAATTAACAAGTTCCTTTACTGATAGGCTTAATGAAGTAAAAATTTCAGTTAAGGAAAGCGCAAAAAATATCGAAGTATTCTCCTTCAATCAAATTTTAGGAGAAAACCAGTATTTAATACCGGCCAAAATTAAGGGAACGCCTCTGGAGATTGTTTTTAATTGGCGCTTCCTCCTTGATGGAGTGAAAGTTTTAGATTCGGAAAATATATTTTTGGGATTAAATGGCGACAACAAGCCGGTTCTTATTAAATCACCAGGCGATATCTCTTATTTTTACATTTTGATGCCGATAAAATCAAGTTGATTTACTCTTACTGGCAGCTCCCAATTCCAAAATTGAGAATCTGATTCAGGGTTAAGAGGTTGAGGACCCAGAGGATTATTTTTGTCCACATAATAAAGAATGTCGTGGACTTCGCCGTTTGAAATATATTCTCCCCATAAAACCGGTTTGGTTTGAGACATAACTTCGGGTTTATTAAAGAATTCAACTGGCTGATTTTCCAAGGCCTTACTCATAAAGGCGTGCCAGATGGGCACGGCGGCTAAAATACTGCCGGCTTGTTTTTGCATTGGCCGACTATCGTTATTGCCAGCCCAAACCCCGACTACCAAAGACGGGGTATAACCAATGGCCCAGGCATCTTTGTAATCATTAGTGGTCCCTGTTTTTAAAGCCACCTCTCTATCAGGAAAAACAGTCAGGTTAAGGCTATTTTGAAAAAGACCAGAACGAGCTTCGATATCTGAGAGAATATTATTGATGATTTGAGTATATTGAGACTCAACTATCCGAGTGGCTTGGTCGAGATATTTTTCCAAAATTCTTCCCTGGGAATCTCTTATTTCTAAAATAAAAGACTGTTTATGTTTAATTCCTTCCTGGGAAAAAACCGAATAAGCGCTGACCATTTCTATTAATTTCACTTCTCCACCTCCTAAAACCAAAGAGAGTCCGTAGCGGCTGGGGTCGGTTAAAGTGGTGAGGCCAAAGTCCTGAGTAGTTTTAATGGTATCTTTCAGGCCGGCGAGGTAAAGTACTTTTACTGAGGGAACATTAATTGATTGGGCTAAGGCAGTGCGGAAATTAACCGGTCCCCGGAAAATTCCATCAAAATTTTGGGGATGGAAACAAAGCGGATTATCATCGGAGAAATTAATATTGGTTAATGGGCAGATGTTGCTGTAAGAAGAAAACTCAGTGGGTAAATCAAAGACTACAGTCTCTGGAGAATAACCCTTTTGAAAAGCAGTAATATAGACAAAGGGCTTTAGGGCTGAGCCTGGCTGCCGCAGTCCCTGGTAAGCCACATTAAAATTACCCTCGTTTTCTACATCGAAATAATCTTTTGAACCAACCAGGGCTAAAACTTGTCCGGTCTTTGGATCCTGAGCTACCAGAGCGGCATTTTTGCCCTGATATAATTGGGTGTTTCTTTCCGCCCCTTCTTTAATGACTATTTCGGCTAATTCCTGAAGCGGCCAATCAAGCGTAGTGATAACTTTTAATCCTCCTTTTTCCACCACCTCCTCGTCGTATTTAGCAACTAAATAATCGCGGACGAGCATGACAAAATGAGGGGCCCTAATTGAGCCAATGCTCTGACTGGCAAATTTCAATTTAGAATTTTGAGCCCGCTGTTTTTCTTCCTCATCAATAAAGCCCAAGTTGAACATTTGTTCTATGGTATAATTTTTCCGCTGTTCTAATTCTTCCTTATGCGGGCCCCAGGGAGAGTAATAGGAGGGAGCTTTGGGTAGGGCTGCCAAAGCGGCGGCTTCAGCCAGCATTAAATCCTTAGCTGGTTTGGAAAAGTAGGTTTGAGCGGCTGCCTCAATTCCGTAGGCATTGGCGCCATAAGGAATCTGGTTAAGATAAAGATTTAGAATTTCATCTTTAGAGTAGCGCTGCTCTATCCAGTAAGCCAAAATAAGCTCTTTAATTTTTCTGGTGAAGGTCCGCTCAGAAGTTAAAAAAGCGTTTTTGGCTAACTGTTGGGTGATAGTGGAACCGCCTTGGACAAATCGTCCTCTAATAATGTCTGTTATAAATGCCCGGATAATGGCTCGCCAGTCAAAAGCCGGATGCCGGTAAAAATTCTGGTCTTCAATGGCAATGGTCGCCTTTTTGGCATAATCAGGAATTTCCTCAAAAGAAACAATTGTTCTTTTTTCCTCGCCGTGAATTTCATAAAGCAAAATTTCAGCGGTTCGGTCATAAATTTTAGTGGACTGACTGATTTGTCGGTTAATAAACTGCTCCGGGCTGGGCAGTTCTTTAGCCATTTTAGTAATTATAAGCAATGCCCAAAAAGCCAGCCCCAAGACGGCCAATAGAAATAGCCCTATAATTTTTAAAGCAAAACTTTTCTTATTCAAGTTCATCCTCTCCCTCTTCGTCCTCTTCTTCCTCTGATTCCTTGTCGGATTCCTCATCAGATTCCTCGTCTAATTTTTTCTCGCCCACATCTATGTCTTCGCCTAAATCCTGCAACTTCAATGGATTTAATGTGTTTAATTTGGTAACCATTGTAATTTATTTAAATCAACAAACGACCTTTTTTTAGAATTTTGTTTTTGCCGAAGGCAAATCCCCGAAGGGTTTATTTATTCTTATACTTCCCAAGATCGCTGCTGCTAAAGCATCAGTGACATCGTCATATTTACTAATTTTCTTTATTTTTAAAATTTTAGCAACCATTTTAGCCACCATTTGTTTATCGGCCAGGCCGTAACCGGTAATATTCTGTTTAATTTCTAAAGGCGTATATTCCAATAAAGGTATTTTGTGTTTGGTTATTAATAATGTCAAGACCCCCCGGCTTTGGGCTACTTCTAAGGCGGTTTTCAGGTTTCTCATAAAATAAAGTTTTTCCAAAACCGCCAATTCCGGCCCTTCTTTTTTAAGTAATTGTGAAAAAGATTTTTCCAATTCCACCAATCTTTGATTTTTATCTTTAGATTGAATTTTTAATAGCCCGGCTTTAATTAGTCTTAATTCATTTTTTTCTTTTCTAATTAAACCGTAGCCCACACGGGTAGAGCCTGGGTCAATACCTAAAATTTTCATAAATTAAGAGTTAATATACACGTTTTGGACTTCATTTTGTTCCAATAATTCATCAATAAGTTTTTGAAGTTTTTCTCGGCTTTCAGCGGAAACCTCTTGTTTGAATTTTTCTTGCCAACCCAAGCCCTCAGTAGTTTTGATTTGTTCAAAAGCCCACAAGACACTCTTTGGCTCAGCGATTTTGGCATTATTCTCATTGAGAATTTTTTTCACCTCAGCTATGGTCCGATTTTTATTGTCGGTAATGGCTTCAATTAAGATTGCTACTCCTTCCGGACCATAGGCCTCGATAATAAGTTCTTCTAAATTTTTATTTTCAGAAGCGCGTTTGATGGCAGATTCAATTTTGTCTTGAGGTATCTGACTTTCTCGAGCTTTTTCAATAGCGGCTTTGAGCCGGGGATTAAATTGAGGATTGGGCTCAACTCGAGCGGCAATGGAAACCGCATTTAACAACTTTGAAAACAACTGACCGCGTTTTTGGTCAGCAAATCCTTTTTTATGTTTTATCGTTGCGAAATGACTATGACCAGACATATAGCAATAATATAAAGTATCAAATATTAAAAATCAAATATTAAGGCGAGTGGAGCGAGTAAATAAAAAAGCCCTACGAATTCACTTTCGCGAATCCGTAAGGCCTGATTTTAAAATGCTAATAATCATAAAGGTAGAAGATTTGGCTTCGGCCTTCGGGCCGGATAGAAATTGGGAAAAACCGTACCAGTTCCCAAGTACCATGGGCCGCAGTCGGTTTTTCAATTGTTATCCTTACCCGATGCTCGCCCATTCCGAGATGTAGGTCAGTAGTGGCGCCATAAGGCGCCAAGACGATCGGTTGGTGGCCGTCGATTTCGACTCGTACCTTTCGGTACGAATCGTTTTTGAAAATAACCAGCGTGGGGTCATCCCAACTTGATTCATAGACTGTTTTATAGTCTACAGCCGACGGCATCCATGGCGGAGTCGGTGGTGTGCCGGGAGCCAAGGCTGGCGGCCGTACTTGGTAATCGTATTTATGGACGATTACCGAAGATACTCCACCATCAATATTTGATCCCCAACCACCGAATCCAATAATAGGAATCTTCCAGATGGTGACTCCAACTCCAGTTTCGGCGTGGAGCGGTTCTTGGGCTGTTTTCTGGGCTCCGGTTTGGTGTCGAATGCCGACACAGCCACTACACAAATACACGACAACAACCACAATCGCAGCGTAAAACGTCATCATCCTAATCACCTCCTCATCTGAAATTTCCTTGGAGGTTAATATTAACCCCCGGAATTCCAGGCCCTCCAGCAGTATCAGGAACACTTCCGCCATTCAACCTCAATATCCATCCCCAATGGCGATAGGTGCCACCAATACCATAGTATCCCCAATCATAGTAAGCACTAGGGCTTCTACCAACAGAAATCCAAGTCTCTTGTTTCGGTAAATCAACTCGATACCGGATTGGTGCGCCAACGATGAAATTAGTAATATTGGTTTGGTAGTAAAACGGGTAAATTTCTACCCGATAACTACCATATTCCAATTGCCGAATCCAGTATTTCGGGATGTACTGGTTGTTAATCGTCAAGCTACGATTAACGCCAGCCAGGTATACTTGCTCAACAAGGCGGTTTGCTTCATCGTAAATATAAATATTTAGATGGGTAGTTCCCTCGTTGACGATGATGCCCCACCTTGGATCCTGATTGCGAAGCGGAAACGCTTCGCGCTCGTTTTGGGGACCAGCTGGGTCCATATGGGCGCAACCAATAAATAAACCCAAAACCAAAAACAAAAAACTGAAAACTATCTTTTTCATTCTAATCACCTCCTTTTTATTTTCCGTTCATTGATCATCTCCTTCCTTATGATTTTGACAATTTTCTACTTCTAATAATACACATTTTTGGAATTCTGTCAAGGCCTGCCTCTTGCAAAACTTTTGAAAAGCCCTATAATTATTTTTAGTAAGCTGACGGCTTTTGAAAATTGAAAATCCGGCACAGTAGCGAAAAACCCGGAACATTGAGATGTCCCCAAATTCCACTTTTTTCCACTTGGACCCTCTTTGGTTCCTTAAATCTTCGCTGCTGTGCCTTTTGATAAAAAGGCGGAAAGAGTATAAATAAAAAAAGGGTCCTTCCCCTCCTCGGGACACTTCCCTTTGTTAAAACCTCCTTCCGCCCCCCCCAACATTTACTTCATGTTGGGGCTTTTTTTCCAAGAATTTTTTATTGCGGCTTTGCCCCGCACCTTAGAAGCACAGCAACGCCCAGTCGTTTTTCTTATCAAGCGGCCATCATTCCCAAGTTAAATCTTTTCAATAAGAATATGGTTTTGCTAAAGGCGTTGTGAAAAACGAAGTGCTTCTAAGGTGACGGGGCTTTGATTTTTTATCTTTTATATCTTATATTTAACATTAATGCAGTCCCCAAAAAATCCTTTAACTAAAATTAAAGAAAAATTATCTCAGATGCGAAGGTCGGCCGAAGAACGCGATAGCCAAAGGAGAGCGGCTAAAAGCGGTTATCCCTACGCCAGCTTAATCACTGCGCCAATAAACATCGAGGCCTTGGCTTTAATCCCCCAAGAAGTTGCTCAAAAAGCCAAAGTCGCCGCCTTTGAAATCAAAGAAAAGAAAGTGGCTTTAGCAATTTTTGACCCCAGTGAATCCGGAGCAAAAGAAGTTATTGAAAAATTAAAATCACAGGGCTACGAACTTTCTATTTTTGTTGTTTCTTTAAGCGGACTTCAGCATATTTGGAGCTTTTATAAATTTGTTTCGGAAAAACCCGAAGAGATTACCGGTCGAATTAAAATTGAAGAGGAAAAACTAACAGGTCTGAGAAAGGCCCTCATCTCTCTAGAAAGCATCAAAAGTTCAATTCAGAAGCTTAATACCGAAATCAGTTATGCCGGCGAGATTTTAGAAATAATTTTAGCCGGCGCTCTGGCTAACCGGGCTTCAGACATTCATTTTGAGCCCACCGAACATTTTGTAAAACTAAGATTAAGAATTGACGGGTTACTCCATGATGTTTTCGCAGAACTTAAAAAAGACGTCTATGAACATTTGGTTTCCCAAATAAAGTTGCTTTCGGCACTTAAAATCAACATTCATGACGAGCCCCAAGACGGCCGATTTACCATTAATTTGCCCAGTAAAGAAGTTGAGGTGAGGGTGGCGATCGCTCCTTCGGAATTCGGCGAAGTGGTAGTGATGAGAATTCTTGATCCGGATGCCATTAACCTTTCTTTGTCCGACTTGGGCCTTCGGGACGATGATTTGGAAATAATAAAAAAAGAACTTAAAAGACCGAACGGAATGATTTTAAATACCGGCCCGACCGGCTCCGGTAAAACCACCACGCTTTACGCGTTTTTAAAGCACAAAAAGAACCCGGAAATTAAAATAATCACCATTGAGGACCCGATAGAATATCATCTTGAGGGTATTCAGCAGACCCAGGTGGATGAAGAAGCTGGTTACACCTTTGCCAATGGCCTGCGCTCTTTGATGCGCCAGGACCCGGACATAATTCTAGTCGGCGAAATAAGAGATAAAGAAACAGTTGAAATCGGCATTCAGGCGGCTTTAACCGGGCACCTGGTTTTTTCAACGGTCCACGCCAATTCGGCCAGCGGCGCCATCCCACGGTTGTTGGATTTGGGAGTGAAAGCCGTTAGCGTCGGCCCAGCTTTAAATCTGATAATCGGTCAGCGGTTAGTAAGGCGGCTTTGCGGCCAGTGCAAAGTCCCGGCTAAAATCGACGACAATCTCAAAGATAAAATTAACGCTTTTTTAAACAATCTCCCGTCGAGAGTAAAAAAAGAACAGTATAAAGATATAAAATTTTTTGAACCCAAGGGTTGCGCGGTTTGCAACGACACCGGCTACAAAGGAAGAATCGCCATCTACGAGCTTTTGGTTCTTAATCCGGAAATAGAAGAATTGATATTAAAACAGGTTAGTGAAACGGTTTTTCATGAATTCAGCGTTCAGCATCAGATGACAACGATGCAGCAGGACGGAATTTTAAAAGTGATTTCCGGCATAACCACTTTTGAAGAGATTGAAGGAACGACCGGACCGATAGAATTATAAAAATAAAACTGCCCGGGTCTGTGGGCATTTTCTCGAAAACGAGAATAAAAACTCTTGTATTAGAAAGAGATTAAAAGAACTTCTCTGAGGAGAGGCCCAGCCAGAGCCAGGCCTTCCGAAAACTGAAAGAAATTCCTTGATTTGCCCACAGACCCAGGCAGTCTAAATCATGTTTTCAACATAGCATATTCTATGAAAAAAGTCAATAGTGTCAAAAAAACGACTTTGCATAAATCCGCATCTGACGAGGATAAATTTATTGACTTACTTTTACGGCCAGCCTCCTGGTCGGATTATATTGGCCAGGAAAGAATAAAAAAAAATCTTAATCTGATTTTAAGAGCGGCTAAGAAAAGAAACAAATCAATTGACCATTTGTTATTCTACGGGCCTACGGGATTAGGTAAAACCACCCTGGCTACTCTGGTGGCTAAAGAGATGAGCGCCAACCTGAAAATTACCACAGGACCAGCCATCCAAAAGGTTGGCGAATTAGCCGCTGTTCTTTCAAGCCTGGAAGACCGGGACGTTCTTTTTATTGATGAATGCCACCGGCTCAATCGGCAAATTGAAGAAGTTCTTTATCCGGCAATGGACTCTCATAAATTACATTTAGTTATTGGCAAGGGATTGGGCAGCAGGATGATTTCTTTAGATCTACCAGCCTTTACCTTAATCGCTGCCACTACCCGACCCAATTTATTATCCAACCCTCTTCGTGCTCGCTTTGGAGCGACTTTCCAAATAGATTATTATACCACAAACGAAATCGAGACAATCATCCAGCGCTCCGCCAGATTAATGGGAGTGAAAATTGAGCCTGGGGCTGTCTCGGTCTTGGCCAGGGTTTCTCGTTTTACTCCCCGGATCGCCAACCGGCTGCTCAAGCGCGTCAGAGATTTTATTGAGGTTAATAATTTAGAAATTATTGATAATAATGCGGTTAATGAAACTCTGAAATTTTTAGAAATTGATTGTTTGGGATTAGAGCCCTGCGAACGCCGGCTTTTGGAAGTGATTATTAAAAAATTCAATAATCGGCCGGTGGGGATTAATACTCTGACCGCGGCTTTAAGCGAAGAAAAAGGAGTAATCGAAGAAGTTTACGAGCCGTATTTGATAAAACTCGGCTTATTACAGAGAACGCCATTAGGAAGAGTAACCACCGAAGCCGCCTACAAACACTTAAAGATAACTAATAAATGATTATTTCCGAATTTCTTCCAAATCCTATTGGTAAAGACACAGAAGGTGAGTGGATAGAATTATTTAACAACAGCCAAGAAGCAGTCGACCTTAGCGGCTGGCAGATTAAAGATGCTTCAGGTAAGGCTTTTTTTCTGAAAAATAAGATAGGCCCCGGCCAATATTCTGTTCTTGATTATAAAACTACCAAAATCTCTTTAAATAATAACGCTGAGACGCTTTTTCTTTATGACCAGAAAGGCAATTTAATTGATAAGGTAGAATTTGCGGCTGCTGCTCCTGAAGGAAAAAGTTTGGTCCGGCAAAACGAGCAATTCAGATTTACGGACCAGCCCACACCCAGTTTTGCCAATGTTTTTAAAAATGCCGCCGTATCAGAATTAACGACTTCAAAAAACAGTCTTACTACTAATGTTCTTACTAATACTTCTGTTAATAATTCGTCTATTAACAGTAAAGTTTCGGCCCATTTTGGTAATTTATTGATTGGCGTTGGCGTGGCTTTGATTCTGGCTTTTTTGTTTGTTTTTATTCTAAGGAAACTCAATTTATTATCCGACTAAATTGCTATCATTAATGATAGCAATTAAAACTTTCGTATTTCATAAATGCCTGTCCATAAAACAACCTCTTCAACAGAAACCAAGAAAATCGCAGCGATTTTAGCGAAGAAAATTTTAAGGATGCGAGTCAAAAGAAAAAACGCCTTAATTTTGGCCTTGGTTGGTGAACTGGGTTCTGGCAAAACCACTTTTATCCAGGGATTTTTAAGAGCGTTGGCTGTTAGAAAAAAAATCACCAGCCCCACATTTGTTATTACTAAAAGCTATAAACTAAAAGCTAAAAGCTATCAAACCGTCTACCACATTGATTGTTATCGGATTAAAAAACCAAGTGAATTATTAGAATTAGGAATAAAAGAAATTTTCAATAACCCGCAAAACATTGTTTTAATTGAATGGGCAGAGAAAATAAAAAGAATTCTACCAAAAAATTCAATCTGGATAAAATTTGAACACAGCGACAAAATAAATCAAAGAATTATAAAAATAACTTAGTCACCTATTACGCGATCGCGTAATAGGTGACTAAGTGTGATAATGTGATTTAGTAGAAAATTAGTAGAAAAAGCGTTAAAGAGGTTTTGGTTCATTGGTTTACATTCTCATAATGTCTTATATCGCAATTTTCGCCGTCAATTGTCAAGGCGATTAAATCTATCTGCCAGCCCTTATCATCTTTAATTAATTTTGAATTATGACCCGCGTATAAAGAAGCGGTTCTTTTTAGTTTTTGAAGTTTGGCTTTAGTAAGTTGGTCTTCTGGTTGAAGTCCATTACCACCACTGCCGGTCATGGTTTTAACTTCCACAAAAACCAAGGTTCTATCCGGCGCCTTGCTAATAATATCCAATTCTCCCCATTTCTGTCGGAAATTGCAGTCTATAATCTTATACCCTTTTTTAACAAGATATTCACAGGCCAGGTTTTCGCCGAGTTTGCCGAGTTGAGATTTGTAGGTCATTTTTATATAATTATAACGGATGTTGTAAATGATACCATCAATCCCCTCGCATGCCGTGTAAAATGATTACACAACGCATGCATAATAAACCATGGATATAAAGGATATAAGCAACGAATATATTAGAGGACTCGTAGAAGGCGAGGGTTCATTCACTTTCCATACGGGCAGGAAAAAATCTGATGGCAGAAAACCTAAAATACCCGCTTTTGTAATTTCCATGCATATAAGGGACAAGGATTTATTAAATAAAATTAAGCAAAAATTGGGTATTAAGAATAAAATTTATTATAGGCCGCCAAGGATGAATATTCAAAATGTGGTTACCCAAAAACAGTATTTAAGCGAAAGAAACGCCATATTAGTTGTTAGGGATTTTATTCAACTCAAAGATATAATTATCCCCTTTTTCTATAAAAAGTTAGCAGGATATAAGGGCGGTCAATTTATTGCCTGGTTAGAAAAAATCGGTAATGACCCCGATATCTCTGATAGATACAAGTCATTGTACCGACTTTACAAATGGGGCGTCTACGATAAACTTCCTAAATTCACCGAGAAATTTAAAGATTGACCCCTGAAATTTGGTTCAAAATGTTTATTTTTACTCACGAGTTTCGGTATTTTTTCAAAAGTGTAGATTTCACGTGCTTATCAGCTTGTCGCCAAAATCCAATGTTTCACATTGTTTTACGCTTTTTGTCAAATAGGTAGGTTTTATGCGCTTATCCGATAATGCGATGAAATCGATGTTTTTTAGAGTTGTTTGTTTGCCCTTTTCTCAATCATTTTTCTAAGGAGATTTTCAAGGATTATGATTGCTATAATAAAGCCTGCCATAAAGAGGCCAGCGGTTTTTAAATCTTTTTTGAGAATATCGGTTTCAAAGGCAAAGATATAACCCATTGAAACAAGGCTGACTGACCAGATTAAGGAAGCTGGCACGCTGTAGCGCAATAACTCCTTAGCCGAAACCTTGAGATAACCGCTAGCCATCAGAACAATCCTGTTTAAGTTCCAGGCAAATTTTGAAATAAAAATATACAGGCCGTTGCTGACTCTTAACCGGCACAAAAAATTCCCTAATTTTTCCAAATTAACAAATAAAAATTTCTTCTTGTTTGTTTTGCTGAGTTTTTTGCCAATTGACCAGTAAAGCAAATCATGGAGAATGGCTCCGACAAAAGCAATCATTATCACGTCAAAAATATCCAAATATCCTTTATGGCTTAAAACGCCGGCTAAAAGCAAAACCACTTCTCCTTCAATAAATATGGAGAAAAAAACAATTAAATAAGAAAGAATACGATGGGTTTCAGAAAAATTTGTTAATAGAGATTCCATAAATGGTGCGCCCACTTGGATTCGAACCAAGGACCCCGTCTTTATAAGAGACGTGCTCTACCACTGAGCTATGGGCGCTTTTAAAAACTAAAAAATTTAAAAGCTAAAGGCTAACTAAATTGTCATCGGCTTAAGTTTAAAGCTTTTTATCAAATTCTCAAATTCTTCCCGTTCCAATGTTTCTTTTTCAATTAATTTTTGGGCAATGGCTTTGAGAACTTTTTTTCGAGAGACAATAATTTTTTTGGCGGTCTCTAACGCTTTATCAATAAAATTTTTCACCTCTTTGTCAATTTCTCCGGCGGTTTTTTCCGAATAATTTTTTTCCGTGGCGATTTCCCGGCCAAGAAATATCAATTCCTCAACCTTGCCGTAAGTAACTGGCCCGAGTTTTTCCGACATTCCGAATTTAGTCACTAATTTTCTGGCTAAATCAGAAGCGGCTTGTAAATCATTGGAAGCGCCGGTGGAAATATCGTTAAAAGTCGTTTGTTCTGAGGCATAACCGCCGAGCAAAACTGCCAAGTCAGTCATAAATTGGGATTTAGTTCTTAGATAAGTTTCTTCAATCGGCAGTTTCAGGGTATAGCCGCCGGCCCGGCCGCGAGCCACAATCGAAACTTTATGCACTGGGTCGGCGTTTTTCAAGCTGGCCGCTACCAAAGAATGGCCTGCCTCGTGATAAGCAGTGGTTTCTTTTTCTTTGGCTGACAAAACCCGGCTGCGGCGTTCTGGACCGAGCAATTCTTTTTCAATCGAATCAAAAATATCCTGCTGAGTTATTTCTTTTTGGTTTTTTTTAGCCGCAAGAAGCGCTGCCTCATTCATTAAATTAGCCAAATCAGCACCGGAAAACCCCGGAGTTCTTTCCGCCACTCTTCTTAAATTGACATCTCTTACTAATATTTTTCCGCGGCTGTGGATTTTTAAAATTTCTTCCCGGTCATTGATATCCGGCATATCCAGAATAATTCGGCGGTCAAAGCGGCCGGGTCGAAGAAGCGCCGGGTCCAAAACATCCGGCCTATTCGTAGCCGCGAGCACTATGCGTTCATCATTTCTCTCAAACCCGTCCATCTCCACCAAAATTTGATTTAAGGTTTGTTCTCTCTCATCATGGCCGCCGCCGAGACCAGCGCCGCGCTCACGTCCAACCGCGTCGATTTCATCAACAAAAATAATACATCTGCCGGCTTTTTTGGCGGTCTGGAACAAATCGCGGACGCGGCTTGCTCCGACCCCAACAAACATTTCCACAAATTCTGAACCAGAAATATGAAAGAACGGCACATTGCTCTCGCCCGCTACACTTCTTGCTAAGAGCGTTTTTCCGCAGCCGGGTGGCCCTAATAACAAAACTCCTTTGGGAATCCTCGCTCCAATTTCCAAATATTTCTTGGGATTTTTAAGAAAATCAACCACTTCCAGTAATTCCTCCTTGGCTTCTTTTAAGCCGGCCACATCTCTAAAAGTAATCCGGTCTTTGAATTGGCTGAAGAGTTTGATGTTGGCTTTGCCAAAAGTAAAGGCCTGACTCATTCCGGTCCGGGCCTGCCGGAACATCAACCAGAGAAAAACGCCGATAATTAAAAGCGGCAGAAGCGAAGGAATAAGAATGCCCGCCCAGTAACGAAAACCAGATTCTTCCTTAATTTCTAAACTGACTTTTTGAAGAGCGGCCGGCTCTACCCCGTAGTTTTTCAGAGTCTCTGACAAGCTAGCCTCGGTTTCTTTTTTGGAAATCGCTTGGGAGCCGTCTTTTAATTCAACTTTCAGGTCATTGCCAGCAACCACAATTTTTGAGACCTCGCCGCTATTTATTTTAAAAACTAATTGGTCAATACTAAGAACGGTTTTTGGTTTTTGTTCGGTATAAAAAAGCGAAAAAATAAACGCTATGAGCAAAAGTGTCATAATGGCCCAAAAAATATTTTTAGATAGAGTTTTCATCGTTTCTTTCGGTCGCTTATCTATTAAATATTAAATAATAGTTTTTTAAATGTCAATTAAAAAGGGCCCGTTTAGAAACAGGCCCAAATGAAAAAAGGAAGTGGAGAAGGAAATTAGGCGAAAACTCACTTGATAGGAACGGCGAACATCTTCAATATCTGTGATTCGTTCCCTTTTGGGTCTCTAAACCGGTAAGCTGGGCCGGCCTTTGTTTCCACCTCGCCTACCACTATTAACTTTTTGCCGATAAATTGAGCCAATACTGGATGCCATGCGATTTCCGATCTGCGATTTAATTTTAGTCTGATTATCATTTTAACCCTCCTCGTTGTGAATTATAAAAGCCCCTTAACCAAATACCGAAAATCTGAGTTCACCTCCTTTCCTTAAAATTAAAGAAATCTTAAAGTCCTATTATAAAATATAGGCAAATTTGAATAAAAATGTCAAATTTAAGCCCGCCTAAGAATAATTCTCTTTTCTTCCGGCTTGATTGATTCAATGATAAATTGGTATTTTTTAGCGAGCTGTAATTTCTCCTTCATTTCCTCCAGACTCTCAAATTCCGCCACATGAATTAAACCCTGAAACCCGTGTTCCAAATTTATATAGGCGCCGAAAGGATTAAATTTATAAACCGCGCCGGTTATTTCCTGGCCTTCTTGAAATTTATCTCCGATAGTTTCCCAGGGGTCGGGTTTAAGCGCCTTAAGCGAAAGAAATACTCGGCCATCTTTGATTTCAATAATTTTCGCTTTTACCGATTCATTAATTTCAACCACTTCTTTTGGATTATCAATCAGGCGGTGGTCAAGTTCAAAAATATGAACCAGGCCTTCAATAGCCGGATTATCAACAAAGCGGACAAAAACGCCGAAATCAGCGATGCCGGAAACCACTCCCTCAATAATATCGCCGACTTTATATTGTTTGATAAATTCTTTAATATCCTGCTCAATAACGCCCCGCTCAGAGATTATCAATTTATCGGTTCGGGGATTGAGGTCAATAATCTTAACCTTCATTTCCGTGTGGACGAGTTTTCTTAATTCTTCCAAAATTTTGCTTCTATCGCCGCTGTCCACCCGAGGATAATGTTCATTAGTTAATTGCGAAACCGGCAAGAAAGCCTTAACGTCGTTAATGTTAGCCACCAATCCGCCGCTGTTAGCGCCGATTATTTTAACCGTCAGCGCCTCTTCTTTTTCTTTTAATTCTTTCAACTGCTGCCAGTTTTTTTGCTGATGAGCGCTGGCCAGAGAAAGTTCCACAAAGCCGTTTTCGTTTTCTAAATTTAATATTTTGGCCGCCACCAAATCGCCGACTTTTAAATCTTTTAATATATTTCTGGCGTTTGCCAGTTCCAGGCCGTAAATAATGCCGGTGCCGAATTTATCCAAATCAAAATAAGCCGTCCGGGGCGTTTTCTTCAAAAGTTTAGCCTCAATTAAATCGCCCTCTTTTAAAAAAGAAATCAAATCCGGCTCGGTTTTTATTAATTGGCTAATTGGCGAAATGATTTTTTTATTATTAGTGATTGGCGGCATGTTATCAAATTATAACTATAAAGATTATTCTGTCAATTGACACTTGGTAAAAATTAGAGTAATCTAATATATATTAGATATGTTAACTTCCCGCAAAAAACAAAAAATTATCAAAGATTATCAGACCCACGAAAAGGATAGCGGCTCAAGCGAGATTCAGGTCGCTCTTTTAACGAAGAACATTATTGAATTAATTGACCATTTAAAACAGCATCCCAAAGATAATCACTCCCGCCGGGGACTTTTAAGAATGGTGGCTAAGCGAAAAAGATTTTCGGACTATCTGAAAAAAACAGACCCCAAAAGTTATTCGGCGCTGGTGAAAAAATTGGGGCTAAAGAAGTAAATATGATTCATAAATCTCAGCGCGTTGGAATTTTTATTGATATCCAAAACCTTTATCATTCAGCCAAACACCTTTATTCGGCCCGAGTCAATTATCGGGAACTAATCAAAGAATTATTGGCTGGCCGACAACTAATCCGGGCTATTGGTTACGTGGTAAAGACCGAGACCGCCCTAGGCGAGGCGTCTTTTTTTGAGGCCTTAACCAAGACCGGTATTGAACTCCGAATTAAAGACCTTCAAATATTTCCCGGCGGCCTGAAAAAGGCTGACTGGGATGTGGGAATGGCGGTTGATGCTATCCGAATGGCTAACTTTTTAGACGTGGTAATTTTAGTCACTGGCGATGGCGACTTTTTGCCTTTACTCGAATATCTTAAATGGGGATTAGGCAGAGAAGTTGAGGTAGCGGCTTTTGGCCGGAGTGCCTCAGCTAAATTAAAAGAAGCAGCTGATTTCTTTATTGATTTAGAAAAAATACCAAGAGTAATACTGAAAAAATAATGGATTTAAATAAAAAACAATTTACTACAGAAGTCGCAGGCAAAAAATTAACGCTCGAAGTATCCGATATTGCCAAGCAGGCCAATGCCGCAGTTTTAGGAACTTTTGGCGACACTTCGGTTTTGGTGACCGCCACAATGAGCAAAGAAGACCGTGCCATAGATTATCTTCCTTTAGTCATTGACTATGAAGAAAGATTTTATGCGGCCGGGAAAATCATCGGCAGTCGTTTTATCAGAAGAGAAGGCCGGCCTTCAGAGGAAGCGGTTTTATCCGGCCGCTTGATTGACCGAAGCTTGCGGCCGCTTTTTGACCAAAGACTTCGGCGCGATATCCAAATTATAGTTACGGTTTTATCTTACGATGAGGAAAATGACCCTGACTTCATTGCTTTAATAACTGCCTCCACTGCTCTAAGTATTTCTGATATTCCTTGGAACGGTCCGATTGCCGGGGTAAAACTAGCTCGGTTTTCTGATGGCCGGATAGTTATTAATTCTACCAATTCGCTACTCAAAGGAGAAGATAGGTTAGGTTTTGAGGCCTTTATTAGCGGCACTACTGAAAGAATCAATATGATTGAATTAGCGGGTAATGAGGCCAAAGAAGAAGAATTAATTGAAGCTTTCGACTTGAGCCAGAAAGAAATTGAAAAACTTATTGAATTTCAAAAAAAGATAACCAAAGAAATCGGCCAGCCCAAGATTAAATATGACTATGACAATGATAATGACCTAAAAAATAAAGTTCAAGAATACTTAAAAGATAAATTAGAGGCCGCGATTTACTCTCCTGAAAAAGTTGACCGGCAGAGTAAAATTGGTTTGCTGAAGCAGGAATTAAAAGATTATCTTATTGAGGAAGGAATTGGAGGTTCTGTTTTGGCTAAGGTTGATTTTCTATTTGAAGAAGAAGTTAATAAATTAGTTCATAAAAACATTATTGAATTGGAAAAAAGGCCTGATGGCCGGGCATTGGACGAAGTCCGGCAACTTTACGGAGAAGTCGGCTTGTTTAAACGGCTTCATGGTTCGGCTCTGTTTGTCCGCGGCAGTACTCAGGCCTTGGCAGTTGTCACTTTAGCAGCGCCAGGAGCTGAGCAATTAATTGAAACAATGGAAATTTCCAGCAAGCGCCGCTTTATGCTTCATTATAATTTTCCGCCTTACTGCGTGGGTGAAATCAGCCGTTTGGGTTCGCCGGGCCGCCGGGAAATCGGCCACGGCGCTTTAACCGAAAAGGCCTTGCGACCGCTTATTCCAACGCAGGAAGAATTCCCTTATACCATTCGCGTGGTTTCCGAAATCTTATCCTCCAATGGTTCTTCTTCAATGGCCAGTGTTTGCGCTTCTTCAATGGTTTTAATGGATGCTGGCGTGCCGCTTAAAAAAGCCGTAGCCGGAATTGCAATGGGATTAATGATTGACAAAAGTCATAAATATAAAATTTTAACTGATATTCAGGGACCAGAGGACCATCACGGCGATATGGACTGCAAAGTGGCTGGTACGACTGGCGGCATCACCGCCATTCAGATGGATGTTAAAATTGAGGGCTTGGATTTAGCCGTGCTTAAAGAAGTTTTATCACAAGCCAGAAAAGCCCGGCTGGAGATTTTAGAATTTATGAAAACCGTCATTGATAAACCCCGAGAAAAAGTTTCTTCCTACGCGCCAGTAGTGCTCTCTATTAATATAAAGCCGGAACAAATTGGTGAAGTCATTGGTCCGGGTGGCCGAATAATTAACGGTATTATTGCCGCCAGCGGCGCTTTAAGCATTGACATTGAACAGAGCGGCAGAGTGTTTGTGGCAGCTGCTGATGAGTTAAAAGCCCGGGCCGCGGTCCAGCAAATCAAAGCCCTGACCCGCGATTTCCAAATTGGTGAAATCGTCTTTGGTAAAGTAATAAAAATACTGGATTTTGGAGCCATAGTTGATTTGGGCGGCGGCAAAGATGGGATGATTCACGTTTCCGAACTCAAAGACGGCTTTGTGGAAAAAGTTGAGGATGTGCTTAATCTGGGAGACCTCGTGAAGGTAAAAATAATTAAAGTTGAAAACGGAAAAATCGGATTGTCGCTAAAAGCCGCAAAGTAAAGATAGAGAGTTTTATTTTAATAACCTACTTAATCTCGATTTTAATCTCCCTGACTTATTCTTTTTTATTAAATTAACTTTTGCCGCTTTATCAAGCTTTTTATAAACCTGCGAAAGAAATTCTTTGGCTTTTTCCTTTTCGCCGGCAGCAATTATTTTTTTGTATTGCTTAATAACCGTCTTGAGTTCGGTTTTTCTTTTGAGATTTTTCAGCCGGCGCCGGATATTTTGCCGCAGGGCTTTTTTTGCTGATTTGGTGATAGGCATACAATAATAAATCCGAAATTCTAAATCCTAAATTCTAAACAAATTCTAAATTCCAGATTTTCAAATCACAAACCAAACTGTTTGGAATTTGTGATTTCTAATTTTGTGATTTGTTTAGGATTTCGTGCTTCGGATTTAGAATTTTTAATATATTACCTTGCCAGATTTGCTCTGTCAATGTTAATAGTTTAGAATAACTAATGACTAAATGACTTAATAAGTAAATTATGCTTTATTCTCTTTTCGGAAAACTCATTATTAAAAAGCCCCAGTTTGCGGTTATTGAAGCCAATGGTCTTGGTTTTAAAATTTTTATTTTCTCAAGAACCTTTCGGAAATTGCCGAAATTAAACAGCCGAATTAAATTGTTTTGCTATGTTTATAATTATCAAAATGGAGCTGAACTCTACGGCTTTTTGGAAGAAAAAGAAAGAGAAATTTTTGAATTGTTGAATTCCATCAGCGGCGTTGGACCGAAAGCCGCCTTAAAAATTTTAGATGAAATGAGAATAGAAAGCCTTTTGGCCGCCATTAGTCGAGGCCGAAGCGACCTTTTAACAAAAGCCGTTGGTATTGGTCGCAAAAAAGCCGCCAGAATAATTTTGGAATTAAGCGATAAAATAAAAAAGCAAAAAACTGAAGCCGAAATGACCTCAATGGAAGCCGATTTTGATTTGGAAGAAATTTTGAAATCTCTGGGTTATAAGCAAAATGAGGCCCGGGAGGCGATAAGAAGAATTCCCAAAAAAGTAAAAACTCTCCAAGAAAGATTAAAAACTGCTTTAAAAATTCTCAGTGGAAAATAATGGAAAAGATTTTGCGATTTTTAGAAAAATACATCGTCCCGAAATCTCTTTATTGTTTGTTACAACCTCTTTACCATCTTACCCTGGCTTTTTTAGGGGCTTTTGTCTATGGCTTTCCCTCTAAAAAACTTACTGTTGTCGGCGTGACCGGCACCAAGGGCAAAACCACTGTTTGTTATTTGATTGCTCAAATTTTGAATTCCAGTGGCCTAAAAACCGGAATGACGACCACGGTTCTTTTTAAAATCGGCGATAAAGAATGGATTAATGATACTAAACAAACAATGTTAGGCAGATTTCAGCTCCAAAAGTTGTTATCAGAAATGGTAAAAGAAGGCTGCCAGTATGCGGTCATTGAAACCTCTTCCGAAGGAATTTTACAGTATCGCCATCGGTTTATTGACTATGATGTTGCGGTTTTTACCAATCTTTCACCTGAGCACATTGAGAGACACGGTAATTTTGAAAATTATCGGGACGTGAAAATAAAATTATTCGAAAGAGTTGGCCAGAAAGAAAATGGAGTCGGAATCTATAATTTAGACGATGAGAATGTCGGCTATTTCCTAAAGCCGAAAATTGCCAAACAATATGTTTATACTCTGAAACTGCCAGCTTCCCGGGGTCAAATTCAAAATTTATATTATGTTTCCGACATTAAATCAACGGCCCAGAGCACGAGTTTTTTATTTAATAATGAGAAATTTGAAATGCCATTAATTGGCGAATTTAACGTCTATAATACGGCAGCCGCGATTTGTGCGGCTCTTTCTCAAGGCCTAGCGATGCCAAAAATAGAAAGGGCCTTAACCAAAGTTAAAGTCCCTCCCGGCAGATTAGAATTAGTTAACAACGGTCAGGATTTTACTGTTATTATTGATTATGCCCATGAACCGAAAAGTTTAGAAGCGGTTTATAAGACAGTTATTAAGTCATTAGTTAAAAGTCAAAAGTCAAAAGTCATCTGTTTGTTAAGTTCTCAAGGCGGCGGTCGAGATAAATGGAAAAGACCGGAAATGGGTAAAATCGCGGCCAAATATTGCGACAAAATTATTTTAACGAATGAAGATCCATACGACGAAAATCCGCTGCAAATTATAAACGACATCGAAAGCGGATTTTCGCAAATCCGAAATCCGAAATCCGCTGTTGCCGAAGGCAAGTCCCCGGAGGGTTTAATTCGAAAAAATTATTGGAAAATAATAGATCGCCGCGAAGCCATTAAAAAAGCTATTTCTTTAGCCAAAAAAGGCGATGTGGTGATTTTAACCGGCAAAGGCGGCGAAGTTTGGATGTGCGTGGAAAATGGCAAAAAAATTCCGTGGAATGAAAAAGGAATCGTGGAAAAAGAACTCGCTAATCTACGCAAATATGGCCGCAAATATCACAAATAAAAAATACGAATTATTGGAACATCCAGCGGAACTTCGTTTTAGAATTTATGGCAAAACACTAGGAGAATTATTTATAAATGCCGCTCTTGCTTTAGCGGAAACCTTGAGGCAGGACGCAAAAGAGATATTTAAGAATCCGAAACCAAAAACTAAAAACTCAAAGCTCAAAGCTAAATCTATTGACATTAATTCTCTTTTGGTGGATTTTTTAAGTGAAATTCTGGCGAAATCGCAAATCAACAAATGTATTTATTTAGTGCCAAAAATAAGAGTATCAATAGTTAATAGTCAAAAGTCAAAAGTTGTAGCCGATTTGGTCGGCTACCCCGTAGACCATTTTAACGAAGACATAAAAGCCGTCACTTATCAAGATTTAAATATCCAAAAAATTGACGGCATCTGGCAAACGATTTTGGTATTTGACATCTAAGTAAAACCTTGATATTATTTTAGATAGCAAATGACCTATTTTGGCCATTAAGAAAATTACAGCCTAAAGGAGGTGAAAGAAGATGTTAGAGATTGGAAGCGCTATTGGGATGACGGTATATGTAGTAGCAGTACCAATATCCGGATGGGAATTAGTCAAGTCAATTTTGAAATGCGAGGATGAAAAGCTATCTCGACGGATAATTGTCGCTTCAGCTATGGGCTTCTATATGTTCATACTGACTGCATTTTTGCCCCTTGCTCTTTGTGCCGGATAACTTTTGTAAATTCTGGGAGATAGATAAATAACATTCGCAATGGCGGTGCTTCGGCATCGCCATTATTTTTTGCTATAATTATCTTAATGATTACCAAAAAAGACCTAAATAAAATCAGCGATTATCTTTGGGAAATTCCGAAAAAATTTCGTTCGGATATGCGCGTGCCAGCCAGGATTTATGCGGATGAAAAACTATTGGAAGAAGCCACTCGCGACAAATCAATTGAGCAGTTGGTTAATCTTTGCGCTTTACCGGGCATTCAGAAATATGGTTTGGCAATGCCGGATATCCACGAGGGCTATGCTTCGCCCATTGGCGGCGTGGCGGCCATTAGCACAACTGATGGCATTATTTCACCAGGAATGTGCGGTTATGATATTAATTGCGGGATGAAACTTTTGTATTCTTCTTATTCTGAAAAAGAACTTCGGCCTTATTTGGATAAATTAGCCACTGAAATTCAGAAAGAAGTGCCTTCGGGTTTGGGTCGAGGCCGGCAGATAAAAATAGATATTGTGAGCTTAGATAAAATTTTAGAAGGCGGAGCGCAAAGATTGGTGGAGCAGGGTTATGGCGAAAAAGAAGACGTTGAAAATTGCGAAGCCAATGGCCGTTTAGAATGGGCTGATGCCAAAGATGTTTCAAATCAGGCCAAAAACCGAGGCAGGGATCAAGTTGGAACTCTCGGGAGCGGCAACCACTTCTTGGAAATTCAAAAAGTTGACGAAATTTTTAATGAGGAAGCGGCCCAAGTTTTTGGATTATTTAAAGATCAAGTTGTCGTCATGGTGCATTGCGGGAGTCGCGGACTCGGCCATCAAGTCTGCAGTGATTATTTAAAAGAATTTATTCCTTTAATGGAAAGAAAATATAAAATTAAAGTTCCAGATCGAGAATTTGCCTGTGTTCTATTTAATTCTCCAGAAGGTCAAAGATATCTCTCCGCCATGGCTTCAGCTGCTAATTTCGCCTGGGCAAATCGTCAGATGATTGCCCATTATGTCAGAAAAGCTTGGGAAAATGTGGTTGGCAACCAACAACTAACTGCTATTTACGACGTCGCTCATAACATTATCAAACTGGAAAAATACGAAATTAATGGAAAAGAAACAGAAGTCGCAGTTCATCGCAAGGGCGCGACCAGGGCTTTCCCGCCTAATCATCCGGAAATTCCGGAAAAATATAAATCAGTTGGTCAGCCAGTGCTTATTCCGGGTTCAATGGGCACTGCTTCCTATGTTTTACGTGGAACAGAAGAGGCAAAAGAAAGTTTCTATTCAAGTTGCCACGGCGCTGGCCGGACAATGTCGCGTCATGCCGCTACCCGGGCTTTATCAGGCCAAGAAATTGTCAGAAATTTGGAAAGCCGCGGCATTATTGTCAAATGCTATTCAATGCGCGGCATTGCCGAAGAAGCACCCCAAGCCTATAAAAATATTGATGAAGTTGTGGAAGTGGTTCATCAAGCGGGCTTATCTAAAAAAGTTGCCAAACTGGTGCCCTTAGCCGTAATTAAAGGTGAGTAAAATCTTCAATTTGATCAAACCTTTGCTAATTGCTATCATTAATGATAGCAATTAGCAATATTAATATCATACCCCCTCAATCTATATGAAAAATTTGTCAGAATTTAAATCAAGAAAAGAGTGGGAGGCTGCCATTTGGGAAAAATTTTTGGAGAATGTTAAAATGTCCAAGTCCAAACAGGAATTGAAAAAAATTTTCGATGGTTTGCTGAGCGCCAGCGAGAAAAAAACTATTGTCAAACGGTTAATAGCCATTTCTTTAATCAAACAAGGAAAAACTTATAGACAGATAAGGGAAATTGTTTGGGTTTCCCATAACACTATTAGTGCCTTGAAGAAAACACTAAAAAAGCGCTCCGAATACCAAAATAATCCTTCATCAAATAAAAGAAATAAAATGAATAAAACAGGGAGAACGAGAGGAATTCCGGAGAAAACAATATTTGATTATTGGCTCAATTTTCCGTTACCCAGCTATACAGGCAAAGGCCGTTGGAGATTTCTGAATTATCAGGGCTAAATTTATCAAGGCTAAACCATGGGGATTAAATGAGGGTTTCCGAAATTGCTATCATCAATGATAGCAATATTCTGACGCGGATGGTTGAAGAGCAAGATGGCAATCCAGCAACAAAAATAATTACAAAAACAAGATGATTGAGGCCTATTTATACAAAAAATTACCTAATGAAAAAGTTCAATGCCGGAATTGTGCCCATTTTTGCGTGATTGAAAATAATCAGCGGGGGATTTGTGGGGTCAGAGAAAATAGAGATGGCAAACTTTATTCTTTGGTTTATGGTAAAGCAGCGGCTATCAATGTTGACCCGATTGAGAAAAAACCATTTTTTCACTTTTTGTCCAGCACTTATTCTCTGTCAATCGCCACGGTGGGCTGCAATTTTCGCTGCCTTTATTGTCAGAACTGGGATATTTCTCAGGGCCCCAAGCCTAATAAATCAATTTCTTCTTTTTATGATTTATCGCCTCAGGAAATCGTTAAAATGGCTTTGGAAAATAAAACGCCTTCTATTTCCTATACTTATACCGAGCCGACAGTTTTTTTGGAATATGCTTTGGCCACGATGAAAATAGCTAAAAAAGCCGGCCTGAAAAACAACTGGGTGACTAATGGTTTTTTCTCAAAAGAGCTCCTGGAAATAATTTCGCCATATTTGGATGCGGCTAATGTTGATTTAAAGGGATTCAGTGAGGAATTTTATCGAGAAAATTGTGGTGGCCGGCTTCAACCAGTTTTAGATACTCTAATTGGGATGAAAAAGAAAAAAATTTGGGTTGAAATAACTACTTTAGTAATTCCGACTTTGAATGACGACGAAAAAACTTTTAAAGGTATTGCCAATTTTATTAAAAAAGAATTGGGCAGAGAAACGCCGTGGCACGTCACCCAATTTTCTGGAGCGATTTCTTGGCAATTAAAAAATCTACCGGACACACCGGTGGAAACCCTAGAAAAGGCCTATCAAATCGGTAAAAAAGCCGGCCTGAAATACGTTTATACCGGCAATATTCCCGGCCACCGCGCTGAAGACACTTTTTGTCCCAAATGCGGCGCTGTAGCCATCGACAGAATGAATTACATCATTCACCGCTATGATAAAAACGGTAAATGTCCGAAATGCGGCACTAATTTAGATTTAATTTTATGATAAATTTCGCTTGTTTCTCTCCTCATCCGCCGATAATTTTGCCTTCGGTGGGCTCACCAAAAGATAGGGCTCGGGTAAAAAATACTATTAAAGCCCTGGAAAATTTGGGAGAAAAACTAAAAGAGGCGAATCCTAATACTATCATTATTTCTTCCCCCCATCCTGACTGGGGATTTAATGTGCCTTTGTTTTTTCTCGCCAAAGATTTCAAAAGCAAGATTGAAACTTATCTAATCGGCTTAGAGTCACCAAGATTTTATTTTGAAAAAGGCAAGAAAGTATTCTCTAATTCGTGCGAATTAGAGAATAGACAAATAGCTATAATAGCTTCGGGTGATTTATCGCACTGCCTTAAAGAAGACGGTCCTTACGGCTTTCATCCTGACGGACCTAAATTTGATAAGGCCCTGACTGAGGCGCTGAAAAAGAAAGACACAGAAAGAATCTTGAAATTAGATGAATTATACCCCGAAGCCGGTGAATGCGGCTTACGGTCGTTTTGCTTTGTTTTAGGAATTTTGGAGGCCTCGGGAATTGATTATCAACAAAAAATTCTCTCTTACGAAGGCCCTTTCGGGGTAGGATATTTAGTGGTAAATTTTAAATTATAAAATAAAGCGATTATGGAAACTAAGACAAAAATTGCGGGGATAGAGTTTAATTCCTTTGTTTTAAATGCTTCGGGCGTAAACGATTCTACTTTAGAAGAATTAGAAGAAATAGCAAAATCTGATTCGGCGGCGGTTATGACAAAATCTTGTACAGTAGAACCAAGGAAGGGCAGTGAAGAACCAAGATATTTTAGATTACCCCTTGGCAGTATTCAATCTATGGGATTACCGAATTTAGGATATAAAGAATATCTTAAATTTATCCCCGGATTAAAAAAATATGGAAAGCCAGTAATTGTAAGCGTTGCCGGTTTTTCTCCGGATGAATATAGAATTATGGTTAAGGCATTTCAAGAGAGTGAGGTTGATTTAATAGAGGTAAATCTTTCTTGCCCCAATATCGGGGGCAAACAACCCGTTGCCTATAATCTTAAACAAACCGAGGAAGTTTTAAGCAAAATCTCAGATTTAGGAGAAAAGCCAATCGGATTAAAATTACCACCTATTTTGATTTTTCTCAACAAGAAAAAACAGCAGAATTAATAAAACGTTACAATGTTTCTTTTATTTCTTCTATAAACTCCTTAGGAAATACATTAGTCATAGATTCAGAAAGAGAAATACCGGTAATTAAGCCGAACAAGGGCTTTGGGGGATTATGCGGGGATTATATAAAACCAATTGCCTTAGCTAATGTAAGAAGATTTTACGAACTGTTAAAAGACGAACTTTCTATTATGGGGGTCGGCGGGATAAAAATGGGTCAAGATGCCTTTGAATTTCTTCTTGCGGGGGCTGATGCAGTTCAGGTTGGCACAGTTTTTGAAAAAGAAGGGATTAATTGCTTTGAAAGGATAAACCGAGAACTTGAAAAAATTTTAGAGAGGAAAGGATACTTCTCTGTTTCTGAGGTGAAAGGAAAATTGAAGTATTTATAAAAAATCCCGAAGAAATCAAATATAAGAAATTATTCAATGCTAAAAATCCGAGAAATTAAAGCAAAATCAATTAAATTTAAAAATAATTTGAATTTTAAAATTTATTTTCACCATTAAACTTATGATTAAAATTCCAAAAGACGCGGAAAAGATAATTGAAGAAAATCCAGTCGCTTTCGCAACCGTGAATAGGGTTAGTAAGCCAAATGTGATTGCTGTTGCTTTTGTGAAGGTTATCTCAAGAAATCAAGTCCTTATTACCGATGTCGCCATGAGACAGACTAGAAATAACCTTAAAGAAAATAACAATATTTGTTTAGCTGTCTGGAATAAAAATTGGAAGGGTTATAAGTTAGTTGGCAAAGCTAAGTATTTTTTAGTAGGGAAATGGAAAAGATTTATTGAAGAAATGCCCGAAAATAAAAATGAGAAACTAAAAGGCGCAATTATCGTAACTATTTCTAAAATAATTCGTCTTAAATAAAACCCAGTGGAATGAGCGGAATATTAAAATTAAACAAAAAAACTTCTATTGAAGTTAAGCCAAAGGCGCCGTTTAATTTTGACGCGACCATTTTAAAACCATCGTATTACCCCGATCCTCTAAGTATTTATGAAACCGGAAAGTATTGGCTCGCAATGAGATTGGGTAAAAAAACTTATGGAATAAAAATGGAGAACAAAGGAGCGGTGAATAAACCAAGGGTTAAAATTACTATTTTTTCTAAATCTAAGTTATCAAAAGATGAATTAAAGAATATCCTTGACGAACTCAATTTTAGATTTGAATTTCAACGAGATATTTCAGAATTTTTTAAAAAATTTAAAAACGATAAAATTCTTTTGCCATTTCTAAAAAGATGGTATGGGATGCACGGCAGTTGCGCCCAAAGTTTGTACGGCCTGTTAATGATAGGAATATTTTTACAAAATACGATAATAAAGCGGAGCGTTCAGATGACTAAAGTTATGTTAGAAAAATATGGCGTTAAAGTTAGATTTGACAATAAGGAAGTTTATGAATTTTGGAAACCAGAGGAAATGGCAAAAGTGCCGGAAAAAGAACTAATAAAATTAAAAGTAGGCTATCGGGCTAAATTATTTATTAAACTTTCGGAAACATTCATCAAAGAGAAAATTAATGAGTTTGAACTGAGACAGTTGCCGGTAGAAGAAGCGAAGAAAAAATCGTTAAAATTATACGGCGTCGGCCCTGAAACTGCCCGAATTTTAGCAACTGAGGCGCTGCATCATTATGAAATTTTTGACCATATTGCGCCTTGGCAGCAGAAGATTTACTCAAAATTGCTTTTCGACAAAAAACTGGTTCCAGCCAGCAAAATAATTAAATATGTTAAAGAAAAATGGGGCCAGTGGGCCAATTTAGCCGCCAGTTATATTTGGGAAGATATCTTCTGGCAGAGAAAACAAGGACGAAAAATCCCCTGGCTGGAAAAAGAAATTAGATTGTAGATAAAAATGAAAAAATTATATTCAAAAAAAGAAAAATGGTTTTATGATGATATTCGCGGATTTTGTTGCGGCTTGGAAATAAGAAAAGTTTTGTACAGCAAGAAAAGCAAATTTCAGGAAATTCAAATTCTCGAATCTGAAAGCTGGGGTCGTGTTTTAACACTAGATAAAGCAATCCAGACCACTGAACGGGACGAATTCATTTATCATGAAATGATCTCTCATGTTCCGCTTTTTTTGCATTCAAAGCCCAAGAAAGTTCTTGTCGTAGGCGGAGGCGATGGCGGCATACTAAAAGAAGTTTTAAAACACGGCACTGTCAAAAACGTTATACTGGTTGAGATTGATAAATATGTGATAGAAGCCTCCAAAAAATACTTACAAAAAATTCATCAAAATTCATATTATAATAAGAGGGCAGAAATCATTGTCGGAGACGGGGTAGCGTTTATAAAAAACTGCAAAAATATTTTTGATGTCATAATTATTGATTCGACCGACCCCGTGGGTATGGCTGAAGATTTATTTTCTGACAATTTTTATAAAGATGCCCTCGCGGCTCTTAAAACTGACGGGATTTTGGTCACGCAGTCAGGAGCGATATTTGCTCAGTGGGAGGAATTTTCAAAAACGGTAGAAAAAATGAAAAGATTCTTTAAATATGTTTCTCCTTATTTGACCGTTGTGCCCACCTATCCATCTTCATTTTGGTCTTTTACTATTGCGTCAAAAAACTTCGATTTTAAAAAAATTCCTTTTGAAAATGTGGAAAAAAAATATAAAGAAATTAAAGCTAAATTTAAATTTTATAATCCCGAGGTACATCGGGCATCTTTTGCCATACCAAATTTTATAATTAAAGGATTAAATAGGTGAAAAATTATTTATAAATGAACCCTTTAATTTCTTTAGTTAAATCAGCGATCGGAAATTATATTATAAAAAAGAAAATTATTTCTCCGCCCAAGGATTTACCAAGCGAATTTTCAAATCGCCGAGCCGGTACCTTTGTAACAATTGAAGAGAACGGGAATTTGCGGGGCTGTATTGGCACTTATTTAGCGACTCGCAAAAATATTGCCGAAGAAATTATTCATAATGCGATTGCCGCCGCCACTGAAGATTACCGCTTCGGACCAATTCAAAAAGAGGAATTACCTGAGCTTTCTTACACGGTTTATATTTTAAGTGAGCCGGAATTAACGAAAGACGTCTCTGGGTTGGATCCCAAGAAATTTGGTATAATTGTCAAGACGGCACCTATAACTTCTCCTAATGGCACCGATGTAGTTTTTAATGGTCATTTTGTGGCAAAAACCGGACTTTTGCTTCCTGATTTAGAAGGAGTTGATACTGTAGAAAAACAAATTCTGATTGCTTGCCAGAAAGCCGGCATTGACCCGCGAAGAGGAAAGATTATTATTTATAGGTTCAGTGTTAAGAAATATCAATAAAATATGAAAAAAAATATTTATTTAGATTACGCCGCCACCACTTATATTGACTCGGAAGTGCTTCAAAAAATGAAGCCGTATTTAACCAGTGCTTATGGCAACGCTTCTTCTTTGTATTCATTAGGCCGGGAAGCTAAAGCCGCGATTGAGAAGGCGCGCGATGACATCGCCAAAATTTTAGGAGTTCTACCTTCTAAAATTATTTTTACTGGCTCAGGCACAGAATCAGATAATTTAGCGATTTTTGGCATTGCTCAAGCCTATCGTGATTACGGCAATCATGTTATTATTTCCAAAATTGAGCACAAAGCCGTCTTAGAATCAGCGAAAAAATTAGAAAAACAGGGCTTTAAAGTCACTTATTTAAATGTTGATTCCCAGGGCAGCGTGAAATTAGCTGAATTTAAAAAAGCCCTAAGCAAAAAAACCATTCTGGTTTCTATTATGTACGCCAATAATGAAATCGGCACTATCCAGACTATTAAAGAAATTAGCTGGATAATTAAAAGATTTCGGAAAAACAATCTCTTGCCGGCTTTTCATACTGATGCCTGTCAGGCCGCCGGCGCTCTTTCTCTGAAAATTAAAGACTTAGGCGTTGACCTTTTAACTTTAAACGGTTCAAAAATTTACGGGCCCAAGGGGTCAGGTTGTTTGTATGTTAACAAAGATTATAAAATTGAACCTTTGATTGTTGGCGGCTCTCAGGAAATGGGATTAAGAGCTGGCACAGAAAACACAGCTTTAATCGTCGGCTTTAGCGAGGCCCTAAAATTAGCGGAAAAATTGAGAAAAAAAGAAAGCCAGCGGTTAAAAAATCTCAGAGATTATTTTATTAAAAAGGTTTTAAAGATTATTCCTAATGCCCGGCTTAACGGCCATCCCCAAAAACGATTACCCAATAATATAAATCTTTCATTTGCCGGCATTGAGGGCGAATCTTTGGTTTTAAAACTCGACCAGTACGGAATTTCTGCTTCCACCGGTTCAGCCTGCACTTCTACTGATTTGACGCCTTCTCATGTTTTGCTGGCTTTGGGAATGTCAGAAGAATTGGCGAGCGCTAGTTTACGTTTGACTTTAGGCAGAAAAACCACTGAAGAAGATTTGGATTATGTTTTGAAAATTTTACCAAAGATTGTTGAAGAATTACGAAAAATGTCAGCTATTCGATTATGAAAAAAATAAAAACTAATTGGCTTTATAGCCAAACCGTTAAAGAACATTTTTTAAATCCCAAGAATGTTTTATGGGACGAGAAAAACTATCAATTTGACGGAAAAGGAACAGCCGGAAACCCGGTGTGCGGAGACGTAATGATGGTTTGGATTAAAGTTGACCCTAAAACCCAAAAAATCAAAGATTGTAAATGGCGGACTTATGGCTGCGGAGCAGCAATTGCCTCTACTTCGATGCTCTCAATGATGGTTACAGAGAAAGGTGGCATGCCCCTAAAAAAAGCTCTGAATTTAAAACCCCAAGAGATTGTTAAAAGATTAGGCGGGTTACCAGCTTTAAAATTTCATTGTTCAGTTTTGGGACAGGCTGCTCTAAAAGAAGCGATTAATGATTACCTCAAAAAGCAAAAAAGAAAAAAATAACATCTTTGTTCTTAAACAAAAAATTAGAGAAGCAGAGGGGGTGTTGACTTTAAAATTTCTGCCTGCCAAAGGCGCAATTTTTTCTTTTGAGCCAGGCAAATTTGTTTTAATTTCTTTTTTGAATAATCGGGCCAATGGAAAAATCAGAGCTTATTCAATCTCCAGCTGCCCACAAGATAAATTTTTAGCTATCACGGTTAAAAAAATAGGCGTTTTTTCCTCGGCTTTACACAATCTGAAAATCGGCGAAAAAGTTGAAATTAGTCATTCGCAAGGCAATTTTTATCCCAAAAAATCAATGAAAAATTTAGTTTTTTTGGCGGCTGGCACAGGAATCGCGCCTTTTTATAGTATTATTAAAAACTTTTATCTTGAAGATTTACAAAAGAAAATTACTTTATTTTATTCTAATAAGACTAAAAAGGAGATTGTCTTTTTTAACGAACTAAACGAAATTGCTAAAAAATGGCCTAATTTTAAAGTAATTTATACTTTAACAAGAGAGAAAAGCGAAGATAAAAAAATTAAGGAATTTAATCGATTCAATATCAAGACTATTAAAAAATATCTAAAAACTTTTAGAGAAAAACATTATTTTATCTGCGGCCCGATTGAATTCGTCAATGATTTACAGAAAGAACTTAAAAAAGCTGGCGTTAAAGAAAATTTCATAAAGATTGAAGTATTTTAAGTACCAGTCTATTTTTGTATGCCAATCAATGTCGGCTATTAAATTGATATCATTGATGATACCAATTTATTTTATTGTAATAATTTTAACTGGGCAGACCTCGACTGCTTCTTTGGCGCAATCAATTTTATCTATTTCCAATTCAAAATTTTCACCGACTTTTTTTGAGTTTTTTAAAACCGCCAAGCCGTCTTTTTCGCTGAGCTCAAAAAATTTCGGACAAATTGCCGCGCAAGCTCCGCAACCAAGACATTTTTTGCGTTGGTGAATGATTTTGGGCATACCTGCTAATTATAAAAAATTTATAATAATTGTGCAATATATAAATATAAATTATATATAAGAAAATAAAAGAGGCCTGATCAACACCAGACCTCTACTGAGGCCCTATCGGGCGTTATTGGTGATTAACCAATTGATGTTTGTGGCGGGCTAACGCCTTTCTGATCTCCATTTGTTCAGCCGTAAGTAGTTTGGGCGAGCTAAATGGGTTTTCTCCGCAATTCCCGCATCTATTTCCTCTGTCCGGGTTAGGCGTCCCGCAATGAAGACACACTAAGCCCTCAGGTCCCCACCTTAATTCCGGCGTTTTTGATATTTTATTCGGCTGCGCCATGGAATCACCTCCTTTGGTTTTACCACTCCCAGAATTATGAGGCTTAAGAAAATTAAACCTAGCCCCAAAAGACTACCTGTGGTCAACTTCCAGAGAGGGACAGAAGAAGTGGGATCGAAACTTTCATAGTCGCTTGTCCCCGCCATTGTGAAAACAATAAGTAATCCCGAAATAAACAAAATCCCTACAAGCAATATTCGTTTTTTGTCCATAGCAATCCTCCTTATTTAGTTTTGGTGTACAAAATGATTTTATTGAAAGATAGCATATTTTTCCAAATTTGTAAAGAGGTGAGAAGACAGCCTATGGTTTCCAATGAAATTTGATATAATATCCGTATATTAGCCATTGCTTTATGAAATTAACTTTTTACGGCGGGACAAAGAGTATTACTGGCGCTAATTATTTACTGGAAACTGATTCAACAAAAATTTTGGTCGACTGCGGCTTACATCAGGGCTCAAGTTTTTGCGAGCGTCTTAATTATGAACCGTTTCCTTACGACCCGAAAAGCATCAACGCGGTTTTAATTACTCACAGTCATATTGACCACATCGGCCGTTTACCCCAACTTTATAAAGCCGGATTTCAGGGCGAGATTTTTTCTACAGCGCCAGCTCGAGATTTTTCCGAAGAGCTTTTAATTGATTCTGAACATCTTTTAACCAAGGAAGCCGAAGAAAAGAAATTACCAGCGATTTATTCCCTTGAGGATGTCAACAAAACAATGGCTTTATGGAAAACCGTGGATTATCATCAAAAATTCAAAATTGGGGATTTTGAAATTGAATTTTTTGATGCCGGCCATATTTTGGGCTCAGCTTTTATTAAAATAAAAGGTCGAGCAGGTCCAGCTGTTGTCTTTTCCGGTGACTTAGGCAATATTCCGGCTCCTTTAGTCAAAGATACCGAAACCATAAATGAAGCTGATTATGTCTTGATTGAATCAACCTACGGCGGCCGGCTTCACGAGGGCTTGGAAATTCGCAAAGACATTCTTGAGGATGTTATTGAGGAAACAGTAAAAGCCGGCGGCACCTTGATGATTCCGGCTTTTGCCATGGAACGAACTCAAGAACTTTTATTTGAACTTAACGAGTTGGTGGAAAATGGCCGAATTCCCAAAGTGCCGATTTTTATTGACAGTCCTTTGGCGATTAAACTGACCTCGGTTTATAAAAAATATTCTCAAAATCCGAATTATTTTGACCAGGAGGCGATTTCGCTGTTTCAAAAAGGCGATGCAATTTTCAATTTTCCCGGCCTGAAATTAGCCTTAACCACTGAGCAATCAAAAGAAATTAATGATGTAGCGGCGCCAAAAATAATTATTGCCGGCGCCGGAATGTCGCAAGGCGGAAGAATTTTGCATCACGAACGCCGCTATTTGTCTGACCCAAAAAGTGCGATTTTATTCATCAGTTATCAGGTGGTTGGCTCTTTGGGCAGAAGAATTTTAGAGAGAGCGAAAATGGTAAAAATATTCGGCGAAGAAATTCCGGTAAAATGCCGGATCAAAGTAATTAGCGGCTATTCAGCTCATGCTGACCAAGGCCGGCTTTTGGACTGGCTCAGGCCAATGAGATTAAATTTAAAAAAGGTTTTTCTGGTCCAGGGCGAAGAAGATCAGATGATTCCTTTGGCTCAGAAAATCAGGGACGAATTAGCGGTGGAAGCGGTTATTCCTTCAATGAAAGAAGAGTTTATGCTATAATTAAGACGAAGAGATGACTAATAGTTATCCCAAATACAAAATCTGCGTTTCCGGAGCAGCCGAGACCAGCCACTGCGGCGAAGGGGCTTTTGTTAAAGCTGAAGAATTAGGTAAGGAGATTATTCAGCAGGGAGGAGTTTTAATTAACGGAGCCACTACCGGCTTTCCTTATTGGACGGCCAAGGGAGCCAAAAATGCCGGCGGGATTGTCGTGGGGATTTCTCCAGCCGCTTCAGAAAGAGAGCATATTGAAAAATATGAGCTACCCATAGATTATCATGATTTAATTATTTATACTGGTTTCGGTTATTCGGGTCGCAATTTGCTTTTAACCCGGGCGTCTGACGCAGTGATTGTCGGTTGCGGCCGGATGGGAACAATCAATGAATTTACTATTGCATTTGAAGATAAAAAGCCGATTGGTATTTTGGAAGGCGATTGGGAGACGGATGAATTAGCAAAAACCATTATTGAAAAATCCCACCGCGCCGAAGAAATGAAAGATAAAATAGTTTATTCTAAAGACCCAAAGGAATTGGTGAATAAAATAATAGAGTTAATAAAAAAAGAAAAAGGTCGCAATTAAATTTCGTGTATTTCTATGGAAGAAAAACCAATCGGCAAAATCACCCACTATTACGGCAAAATTGGCGTGGCGATTGTTAAATTTAATCGTGAGGTTAAGGTCGGCGAGAGAGTTCATTTTAAGGGGCCTCATACCGATTTTACTCAGCAACTCAGCTCAATGCAGTATAATCACCAAGATATTGAAAGCGCCAAGAAAGGCCAAGAAGTGGGGATTAAGGTCGAGCAAAAAGTAAGAGAAGGGGACGAGGTGTATGAAGCCTAAAATCTTGGAGAAGAGATTTTAGATTTAAATTATGACAGGAAGTGAAATTGAAATTTTTGGCCAACTTGTTTTGGCAACCATTTTGGGTGCCTTCGTTGGATTAGAAAGAGAACTTTCTAAAAAAGCGGCTGGTATGCGCACCTTTGCTTTGGTCAGTTTGGGCGCGGCTTTTTTTACGATTATTTCAATAATGGCTTCGGAAAAGTTTTCTGATGCAAAATATCTTTTTGATGTTTCCCGAATTCCGTCCCAGATTGTTTTGGGAGTGGGGTTTATCGGTGCCGGCTTGATAATTTTTCACCGTTCTCAATTAAGGGGATTGACCACGGCTGCCGGCCTTTGGGTGGCGGCAGCCATCGGAATGGCTGTTGGCTTTAAAATTTATCTGTTGGCTGTTTTTACTACTTTTTTGGTAGTTTTGATTTTTGTTGTCTTTTGGTTTATTGAAAACCAGCTGGTTAAAAAATTAGCGAGCAAACCGCCCAAAGACACTCAAGAACTTTAATTTAACAGCCAATGTATAAGAATATCATTCTGCCGGCCAGTCTTTTGGCCGGAACAATTATTGGTGCAGGCGTTTTTGCCCTGCCGTTTGTTTTTGAAAAAGCCGGAATTGTTACCGGTTTATTTTATTTAGGCCTTTTTAGCGCTTGTTTTGTTTTTATTCATTTGATGTATGCGGATTTAATTTTAAAAACCGAAGGAGGTAGAAATTTTCATCGATTTCCCGGCTATGCCAAAATTTATTTGGGAAACTGGGGTTTCTGGACATCAATTTTAATGACAATTGTCGGAATGCTTTTTGTTTTAACCGTTTATTTAATTTTGTCAATCAGTTTTGTCAATTTGATTAAACCAATAGGTTTGGATATTTCTGATGCTTCTAAACTTTTAATTTTCTGGCTTTTCGGCTCAGCCGCCATTTTTTTAGGAATCCGGCGAATCGTTTTATCGGAATTTTTAATCACCGGAGGCATTATAGTTATTATTTTAATAATTTTCGGCTATGGACTGAATCATTTTGGCAAAATAATTTCTCTGCCGGCTTTCAATCTCCAAAATATTTTTCTTCCTTATGGAGCGGTTCTTTTTGCCTTAGCCGGCCGGGTGGCTATTCCGGCAGTTGTCAGTTATTTTCAAAAAATCAGGCGGCCATTAGCCGAGATTAAAAAACCGATAATTTTAGGGACTTTGCTGCCGGCTTTGGTTTATTTGTTATTTGTTTTCGGAATTTGGGGACTATCGGAGGTCGTTTCTGAAGACGCGATTTCAGGATTGGTCGGTCAAATACCCAAAGAGATTTTAGCGCTTATCGGCGTCTTCGGCCTGATTTCGCTTTGGAGCTCTTATATTGTTATCGGTTTGGATATTAAAAATGCTCTAAAATTTGATTTAAAATTTCCCAAAATTTTAGCTGGTCTGGCAGTAGTGGTATTGCCTCCACTCATATATTTTTGGGGCTTTCAAAGTTTTTTAACTCTGGTCAGTCTGATTGGCGGTATTTTTATCGCTTTAGAAGGAATTTTTATTGTTTTAATGTGGTTGAGGGCTCGTAAAATGAAAAGCGAGGAGGTTATCTTCAAAAAATTGAATCCTTTGATTATTTATGCTCTAATTATGATATTTATCGGCGGGATACTTTACGAAATAATACATTAACGCCCCCATAGCTCAGTGGATAGAGCGCAGGCCTCCGAAGCCTGAGACAGAGGTTCAACTCCCCTTGGGGGTACAAGCATGGGCGCTTAGCTCAGTTGGTTAGAGCGTCGCATTTACACTGCGAAGGCCTGAGGTTCGAATCCTCAAGCGCCCACGATTTACTTTTTTTATGAAATTCATAGCTGATCTCCATATTCATTCAAAATATTCCCGCGCCACTTCTAAGGATATGACCTTAGAAGAACTTGACCGTTGGGCTGATGATAAGGGAATTTTGGTAATGGCAACAGGAGATTTTACGCATCCTGAATGGTTTAAGGAAATCAAAGAAAAATTAGAGCCGGCTGAACCCGGACTTTTTAAATTAAAATCGCAGCACAAAAAAAGAACCATTAAAGGAACTTTGGCTGAGACGCGATTTTTTTTAAGCACTGAGGTTTCCAGTATTTATTCGCGACCCACTCCCTCTGGTATTGGAAACAGGGTTTATAGAATTCACAATTTGATTTTCAGCCCGGACATTGAAACCGTTGAAAAAATCAACACGCAACTGAGCTGGATAGGCAATTTGAAATCCGACGGCCGGCCGATTCTGGGCTTGGACAGCCGGGAATTGGCAAAAATTGTTTTGAATACCAGTCCCAAAGCCGCAATTGTGCCGGCTCACTGTCTTTTACCGGATACTGTTGTTCATATCAAAGACGATTTATTAAAACCAATTCAAGATATTCAAAAAGGCGATTGGGTAATTACCCATAGAAATAGATGGAGAAAGGTAAAAGAAGTTTTCAAGCGGCCATATAATGGGAAGGTTTATCATATTAAGCCCCGCAATTTTTCTTTAGGATTGACGACTACTTCGGAACACCCATTTTATGTCATAAAAACTCACAAAAATTGTCATTGGAGTAAGGGTATTTGTAAACCATCGCATATTGATTTAGATGACTGCAAGAATAAATATTTCAAGGATTATAAACCTCAATGGTTAATGGCAAATCAATTAGAAAGAGGCGATGTTTTAATTTATCCAAGGTTTTTGAATATTTTTCAGAACCATGAAGAAATAGACTTAAAAGAAATAACTAAAGAAGCCGACTTAGAGATTAATTTAAACCAAGGCTTTATTACTCCAATAGGAAATAGAATAACGCAAATTAAACAATTTATTCCAATTGATAAAAACTTTTGTCGGTTAGCTGGCTATTATTTAGCTGAGGGTTATACCAATAGTCGCGATTTAATCGGTTTTGCCTTTAGTAATAAAGAGGAAAGATATATAAAGGAAGTAATAGATTTAATGAAAATAGTTTTTGGATTTGATAAAGAACCTAAATTAAAAATTAATAAGACTGGAGGAATAGAGATATTATTTTATTCTAAAATTTTATGCCGGGTTTTTGAAAATCTATTTTATTCTTCAAAAGAAATTAGAGACGCCAGCACCAAGAGATTGCCGAATTGGGCTTTGGGGTTATCATTAGATTTACAAGTAGAGATTTTTCGTTGTTGGTGGCGAGGAGATGCCGGTTACACGGCCTCCCGGTTTTTAATGGATCAAATAAAAATTATTCTTTTAAGATTAGGCATTGTTCCATCGATTTATGTGAATACAAAAGATAATTTTCACCGCAAAGCACATTTTATAGGCGATAGAAAAATTAAGGCGCGTTACGATATTTATTCGTTAAATCAATTATCCTTTTACGAAGACAAATTTAATCTTTTACAAGAACCAGAATTCGCTAAGGTTGCTAAATATAATAAAGGCATAAAATATGGCTGGATAGATGATACTTATATTTATTTGCCAATCTATAATATAGAAATTAAAAATTATAAAGGTGAAGTTTATAATCTAGAGGTGGAAGAAGATAATTCTTATACTTGTGAATTCGCAACAGTTCATAATTGTTGGACTCCTTGGTTTTCGGTTTTCGGTTCAATGTCAGGTTTTGATTCTATTGAGGAATGTTTCGGTGATTACGCTAAATATATTTTTGCCGGGGAGACGGGTTTGAGCTCAGATCCTAAAATGAACTGGCGGCTTTCTAAATTAGATAATGTCGCTTTGATTTCCAATTCCGATTCTCATTCTTTTCAGCGCATCGGCCGGGAAGCGAATGTGTTTGATACAGCATTATCTTATGCGGGGATTATAGAAGCTATTAAAAGCGGTATCCCCGCAACGCGGATAGACGCAGATAAAGACGCGGATAGACGCGGATATATCAGCATAAATCAGCAAAATCAGCATAAATCAGTGTTTGTGGCAACAATAGAATTTTTCCCCGAAGAAGGTAAATATCATTTTGACGGCCATCGGCTTTGCGGCATAGTTTTTTCGCCCGAGGAAACAAAAAAACACAACGGCATTTGCCCGAAATGCGGCAAAAAATTGACAATCGGCGTAATGAACAGGGTTGAGGAATTGGCTGACCGGCCCGAAATAAAAACCGAACAGGAAAATTATTACAACATTTATAATAACAGAGTTCCCTATTACAATCTTATTCCTCTTGACGAGATTATTGCTGAGGTTTACGGGGTGGGCGTGGCTGCTAAAAAAGTCAAAGACGAATACGAGAATTTAATTAAAACTTTCGGCAGTGAATTAAAAATTCTTTTGGAAATAAGCGATGAAGAAATGAAAGGAAAGATTGATAATAAAATTCGCCAGGCTATTAAAGCGGTCCGCGAAAAAAGATTAAAAATCAGACCCGGTTATGACGGCGAATACGGCAAAGTCAGCATTTTCAGCGAAGAGGAAAAGAAGGATTTAGAAAGCCAAAAAAAACTTTTTTAATTATGCTTTCTTACAACGAATTAAAACCCGGCGTTTTGATTATTTTAGACGGTCAGCCTTTTGAAGTGCTAGAGTCTAAGTTTTTAAGAATGCAGCAGCGGCAGCCGGCGATGAAGACGAAGTTAAAAAATTTAATTTCCGGCGCGGTAGTTGAACATTCTTTCCAGCCCGGCGACGAATTGCCGGAAGCGGAAATTGAAAAATTTCAGGCAAAATTTCTTTATCATCACCGCGGCGAATTCTGGTTTTCCGAATCAGACAATCCGAAAAATCGTTTTATGCTGAAATTCGAGATTATTACCGAGATGAAAAAGTTCTTAAAACCGAATTCGGAAATTACAGCTATAAAGTTCTGCGACAAAATTATTAGTATTAAATTGCCGATTAAAGTGGATTACAAAGTCACTGAAGCGCCGCCGGCCATTCGCGGTGATACTGCCCAAGCTGGTACCAAGACAGTCGTAATTGAAACCGGCGCTAAAATTTCTACACCGCTTTTTATCAATGAAGGAGATATTATCAGGGTGAATACAGAGACCGGAGAATATGTTGAAAGGATTGAAAAAAAATAAAAAAATTTTTGTGGCAATGTCGGGTGGAGTTGATAGTTCGGTGGCCGCCGCCTTATTAAAAAAACAGGGCGAGCAAGTAGCTGGTGTTTTTATACGGTTTTGGGCTGAATCCCCAAAGAAAAAAAATCTTTGTTGCTCGGGCCGGGCCGAACGAGCAGCCAGAGCCGTGGCTTTGAAACTTAAAATTCCTTTTTTTGTTTTTTATTTTGAAAGAGATTTCAAAAAAGCAGTGGTTGATTATTTTTTGGATGAAGTGGCTGGCAGCCGAACCCCCAACCCTTGCGTTATCTGCAATAAAAAAATAAAATTCGGGCTGCTTTTGAAAAAAATAACAGCTTTGGGTGGCGATTTTTTGGCCACCGGACACTACGCCCGCCTGCGACGGGAAATCCTAAATTCTAAATCCCAAATCCGAAACTATAAATTATTTCAAGCTAAAGACAAAAACAAAGACCAGAGTTATTTTTTGTATCAATTAAATCAAAAGCAATTGAGAAAAATTATTTTTCCTCTGGGAAATTATACTAAAGACGAGGTAATTAAAATGGCGAAAAAGTGGCGCCTACCTTTTTATAAAAACGAGAGCTTTGACTTATGCTTTGCTGCCGGCGACCCAAAAGCTTTTATTAAAAAATATCTAAAATTAAAGCCGGGCAAAATTTTAAATTTAAAAGGAGAATTTTTAGGCGCTCATCAGGGGCTGGCTCTTTACACTATTGGTCAGCGCAAAGGATTAAGAATTAGTCAGGGACCTTGGTGGGTAATAAAAAAAGATAAAAGAAAGAATATTTTATACGTAAGCAACAACGAAAAAGATTTGTATAGTAACTGCCTTTTTGTGAAACGGGTAAATTGGATTGCTGGTCAGGCGCCAAAATTTCCGATAAAGGCCTTAGTAAAAATTAGATATAAAAGCCAGCCAGCTCAGGTAATAATTTCAAAAACAATGGTAAAATTTAAAAAACCTCAGCGGGCCATTACCCCTGGTCAGAGCGCGGTTTTTTACAAAAAAGAGGAGGTAATTGGCGGAGGGATTATACATGAAGATATATGACATTGCTTTCTATGTAGCCGGCTTTTTTATTTTAGGAGTCTTATTAGCCAGTTTTAAATTAAGCTTTTCAATTATTTTGGCGGCGGCCGCTTTAATGGCCGTCTTATTTTTATTTACCGGTTTTTTTAGAAAATCGATGAAATCTTTTTGGCTGGCAGGTTTAGGTTTAATTATCATTATCGGCGCTTTTTATTATTTTCGGTGGGATGCTTATCAGATTAAGAATGTGAATATTGTTTTTGATAAAGAAATTCATTTTCAGGGACTGGTGATGAGAAATCCTGAAAGAGGCAATCAGCAAAAATTAACAGTAGCGCTTCAGCCTCCTTATTTGGGTAATATTTTAGTTAAACTTCAGCCCTATCCAAGTTTTGATTACGGTGATTTAATTAATTTTAAAGGCGCCATCAAGAGGCCGGAGCAGGTCAGTTATGCTAATTATTTGGCTAAAGAAGGAATTTTTGGGACAATTGCTTTTCCTCAAACCGAATTGATAGCCAAAAATCAGGGCTGGGTCATCAAATCTTTTCTTTTTAAACTAAAAGAAAAAATAGTTCTTAATTTTCAAAAAGTTCTGCCAGTTGAAAAAAGCGCTTTTCTCGCTGGTATTACCCTGGGCGAGCGGCAGGAATTTTCCAAAGAATTCAAAGAGGCAATGAGTAAATCCGGCACCACTCATTTGGTCGCTCTTTCCGGATACAATATCACTATTATTGTCTTGGCGATGTTTGCTCTTTTTAATTATTTTCTGTCCCGACGCTTGACTTTCATCCTAACGGTTTTGGCGATTTTTGGATTCGTTTTAATGGCTGGCGCCGAAGCATCTGTTGTCAGAGCAGCTATTATGGGTTTTATTGCTTTATTGGCCAGTCAAGTTAGCCGCTTATACAGCGTCCGCAACGCCATTGTTTTAGCGGCTTTTTTTATGGTTTTAATTAATCCTAAGGTTTTGTATTTTGATACCGGGTTTCAACTATCCTTTGTGGCTTTGCTTGGCATTATTTATTTAATGCCGGCAATTCAAAAATTTTTCAAAGTTAATCCCCAGCCTAGATTTCTTTCTTTAAAAGAGAATTTCTTAACTACCTTATCTGCTCAACTGGCGGTGGCGCCGATTTTAATAATCAACTTCAGTAATTTTTCATTAATTTCTCTTTTAGCGAACATTTTAATTTTGAGCGCTATTCCCTTAACAATGAGTTTGGGATTTATTCTTGGTTTTCTTGGTTTTTTATCTTTTTATTTTTCTTTGGTTTTCGCTTTCTTTTTAAATCTCTTTCTTTCTTACGAGGTTTTCATCATTAAACTATTTGGCGCTTTTAATGTTTTAAGATTTGGAGAGATGAGCGTGCCGGCTGTTTTCTTATATTACGCTTTGCTTGTCTTTTTTATCTGGTATAATAGTTATTACAAACGGTGGTCTATCGCGTTAGACCAGAAGGTCGCCGATATTTATCGTGATTTATTGAAATAGATTAGTCGTTCATTAAATATTTGGTTCGCTATATCGGTTTAGAGTTGTTAGATTGGTCTATCGCGTTAGACCGGTATAAAATATTAATCTTCTGCAGAGATTTAATTTTTTATCCAATTGGTTAATAATTATAAATGATGGTCTATCGCGTTAGACTAGGTATAAATTATTCGTATGAGTAAAACCAGTAAAAAATATTTTGACGAAGGCTTTAAAAACGAAATTTGGAAGAAATTTGTGGCAAATTTTAAAAGTTTAAATTCCCAAAAAGAAGTCCTTTCTGTTTTGGCGATTTTTTTGACTCCTTATGAATTAAATATACTTGAAAAAAGATTGGCAGTTTTAAATCTTTTAAGAAAGGGGTTGACTTACAACAAGATATGCGAAATAGCAGACGTTCATCGCTCAACAATAAGTTTTATTAAAAAAGGATTTATTAAAACTAAGAAACCGAAAAGAAATAATGAAAGAATCTCCAAGATTGAATTCAAAAAAGAAGCGAGGCCCAGATTTCGAAGATACCGATATCTGAGAAGGGTTTCCTAATCAAACGGTCTAACGCGTTAGACCAAAGAGGCAATGCTTAATTTTTCATCCGTGACCAATCTTTCAAACTGGCAGATTTTATTAGTTCTGTTTCTGATAATATTTGACGGGGTTGTTTGGGGTTGGATTGTTTTTGATCAACCGAATAAAAATACCGAGCTTTATTTTCTTGATGTTGGTCAGGGAGATTCTGAATTGGTTATTTTGCCCAATGGTCCTAAGGTTTTAATTGACGGCGGTCCCAATAACAAGGTTATTAATGAACTGGCCTCGGTTTTGCGGCCGAC